>Ga0209007_1000024_pt1 | contig 118400 bp, 85 predicted proteins | sample JacPinW_OM1H0_O2_FD_187961 | JGI IMG/M metagenome (GOLD analysis project Ga0209007, IMG submission 187961) | Forest soil microbial communities from Algoma, Ontario, Canada - Jack Pine, Ontario site 1_JW_OM1H0_O2 (SPAdes) (version 2) | ecosystem: Environmental > Terrestrial > Soil > Boreal... | reverse complement strand
TTTATTTTCATTTTTCGCACGTTCAATCATCGGCGGCAGATAGAGGCGTGTCAGATGAGTGAGCGTGGTTACGTTGAGTTGGATTTGGCGCAGACATTCTTCCAGATCGTTTTCTACGAATGGACCGTATTGCCCGAAGCCGGCGTTGTTGACCAGCACGTCGATCTGAAGGTCGGCGCGCGTGGTTTGATCGAGCACGTAGGCGGGCGCTCCGGGATCGGTGAGGTCGATGGCCAGTATCAGTGAACGCGTGCCGTGAGCTTTCTCGAGTTCGGACGCTAGTTGGCGCAGTTTGTCCGCAGTGCGAGCGACGACGACGAGGTTGTAGCCTTCGCGCGCGAAGATACGCGTGAGTTCCAGTCCGATGCCGAAGGAGGCGCCGGTGATGAGGGCGGTTCTGCGGGGAGTCGACGGCATGCAGCGATTAGCAGTTGGCGCCTAACAGTTAGTCACGAACCAAGGCGAGTCTGCGGACCCGCCTCGTGTCTCTAGAGAAATTCCATTTACACGTGCGCCAGCGCCGGTTCCACTCCATAGATGGAATGCCAGCTGGTGGCGGCGTTCAGGCGGTCGTTTACGTTGTTGATGTTTTTCACGCCTTCGTTTTCCAGCCATTTGCGGAACGCGTCTGCGCCTTGTTTCGCATAGATGGGGATGCCATCTTTCCAGGTCGCGCGACCGCAGAGGACGCCGTTGAACTTCACGCCGGATTCGGCGGCTAGCTCCAGCGACTCGGTGAATTCAGCGTTGCTGACTCCTGCCGACAGATAGATGAAGGGCTTGGTCGCGACGGCGGCTGCCTGGTTGAAAAAGCTCATCGCTTCCTGCTTGGTGTAGGCTTTTTCACCCTTATAAGATTTCGTGCCTTCGACAAATTTCATGTTGATGGGGATTTCAACCTTCATGACGTCGACACCGTAACGGTCTTTGGTGAACTCGCGCATGCTCTCAATCACCGCCTGGGGCTTTTTCTTCGAGAAGTCGAACCCTTTCTCGTCGACGCCTTCCTCGTAAACGACAAATTCAAGGAAGAAAGGAATGTCGTTAGCGCGGCATTCATCTCCGAGACGCTCGACCCAGGCGTGCTTTTTGTCGTTGACATCTTTTGGATCAAAGGGAGTGTAGTAGAGGAGAATTTTAATGCAGTCGGCGCCAGCTTCTTTCAAGCGGCGGACGGACCAATGATCGAGGAGATCGCCGAGGCGGCCGGGACCTGTTTTATCGTAGCCGGTTTTTTCATAGGCGAGCAGAAGGCCAGCGTTTTTCGCGCGGCGCTTGGAGGCGGGAAGGCCCCACTCGGGGTCGAGCAGGATGGCGCTGGCATGGGGCGTCAACACCTCTGTGACCAGCGTCTTGAACTCTTCCATCATGGCGTCGCTGATTTCGCCGCCTTTTTCTTTGCCCAAAGACTTCTGCAGCGAACCGCGCTGGTCCATGGCGGCAGCAGCGATTACGCCGCGTTCGTTCGATACTCGTCTGAGACCTGCAAGTTTACCCGGGGTAAGCTTCATAGATTCCTCCAATCAGTGGCAGATGAGATGAGTGCAGTGAAACAGTTCATTGTAAACCAAGGAGAGATGTAAAGCGTTGCGGTATTGGCGCGTGAAATCTTACTGTTCAGCCCAATTCTGCACCTTGAGGCCACGTACCCGCCGAAACTCTCTCTCATTGTTCGTCACCAGGATCAAGCCGGCGGCTAAAGCGTGTGCAGCGATCCAAAGATCGTTGTTGCCAATCATTTCACCGTTTGATTCGAGCTCAGCTCGAATTTCGCTGTAGGCATGGGCCGCACCCTCCTCAAGAGGCAGGACGGGCAGTAGATCGATGAGGGCGCTCAATCGCGCCAGCGCGTCGGCGCGGCGCACACTCTTGGCAGCACCATACAGCAGTTCGCCGTAAGTAATGATTGAAATCGCGGCCTCGCCCGGATGTAGCTTTCTGAATCGTTGAGAAACCTCTTCCGGCCTCCGCTGGCGGATATAGATGAAAATATCGGTGTCGAGCAAGAATCGCATCTCCATCACAGCCCCTTGCGCTTCTGAGGATAATCTTTGCTGCGCCCCGGGATGTCGAAATCATCGGGTAGACCTGCAATAAGTTCGAACGCGCGCGCGAGCGTCTTGTCTTTCTCGCGCAAAACAACCTCTTGCCCGCGACGGAAGATCTCCACTTCCTTGGCTTTGAAGCGAAACTCCTTTGGCAAGCGAACTGCCTGGCTGTTACCCGAGCGAAACACCTTGGCGGTGGTCATAGACATCTCCATGTATATACGCTAAGTATACACTAGACCAAAAGGTTTCCAGTGGGAGCGAAGTTATCATCAAACTGGTATTGTGGTATGACCAATTTACTGGGACGACAAGGTACGACCTTATGCCCATCGCCACAATTAATCCGGCTACCGGGGAAGTGATCCAAACTTTTCAGCCTCTCTCCGAAAAACAGATCGAGGAGAAACTCCAATTAGCTGTGTCTGCCTTCCACGCCGAAGGCAAGACTTCGTTCGCCGAGCGCGCCCGGCGGATGACCAAAGCCGCTGAAATCCTCGAACGCGACAAGGAAAAGTTTGCGCATCTGATGACCCTCGAAATGGGTAAGCCGTACAAGGCTGCTGTTGCCGAAGCCGTGAAATCGGCTTCAGGCTGCCGCTATTACGCCGAAAACGCCGAGCGTTTCCTCACCGATGAAGCCATCGACACCGGCGCCAATAAAAGTTTTATCCGCTACCGTCCCATCGGTCCCATTCTCGCCGTGATGCCGTGGAACTTCCCTTTTTGGCAGGTGTTTCGCTTCGCTGCTCCGGCGCTTATGGCTGGCAACGTCGGACTGCTGAAGCATGCTTCGAACGTGCCCCAGTGCGCTCTGGCGATTGAAAGTATTTTTCTCGAAGCCGGATTTCCCCAAGGTGCGTTTCAAGCTTTGCTCATTGGATCACAGCAGGTGGATGCGATTTTGAACGACCCACGCGTGGTTGCGGCCACGCTGACCGGAAGCGAGCAGGCCGGGATTCAAGTAGGAATCGCCGCGGCAAAACGCATCAAAAAAGTCGTGTTGGAGCTCGGGGGCAGCGATCCTTTTATCGTCATGCCAAGCGCTAATCTTGACGCCGCCGTGACTACGGCAGTCGAGGCTCGCGTCATCAACAACGGCCAATCTTGCATTGCCGCTAAGCGTTTCATCGTCGCTGAATCGATTGCCGCCGACTTCGAGCGCAAGTTTGTCGAGCGCATGAAGAATCTGCGCATTGGCGATCCCTTCGACGAGAAAACTGAACTAGGTCCGCTGGCTACTGCCGATGCTGTCACGTCGCTCGATGCCGATGTTCAGAAAACCGTGCAAGCCGGCGCCAAATTGCTAACTGGCGGTCATCCCTTGAAGCAGCCGGGCAATTATTATGCGCCGACGGTTCTGACTAACATCCCGAAAGAATCGCCAGCCTACCGTGAAGAATTTTTTGGCCCAGTCGCTTCGCTGTTTCGTGTGAAAGATATTGATGAAGCCATCCACCTTGCGAACGACAGCCGCTTTGGTCTCGGCGCCAGCGCCTGGACCAACGACGACAGCGAGCGTGAACGCTTTATCAACGAACTCGAATCGGGCATGGTCTTCATCAACAAAATGGTCGCTTCCGATCCTCGCATTCCCTTCGGCGGAGTCAAGCAATCGGGCCACGGTCGCGAACTGGCTGCCAACGGCATTCGCGAATTCATGAACATCAAAACCGTCTCCATCGCATAGTAATCATAGTAATAGCGACCGCGTCGCCAATGCGCCATTATCGTGCGCCCGTGTGGAAGCGGACGCGCTCGGAGAGCGCCAACTCGGTCTGCCGTCGCCGCCAAGGCATCTGGGTGTAAAATCCCCTGCGCCGCACGTTACCTTCGAACAGAGGTTTCGTCTAACCAAATGCCTAAGGAGCCTTTGATGCGATCTTTGGTCCTGTCTGCCCTGCTCATTTCCCTGCTGTGCTCCACTGTTTTCGCGGCACCGACGCAGTCTGATCTCGAGTCCCGCAGAAAAGCCCTGAACGACCTGCTCGCCGAACGCTGGGAGTACACCCTTCGCACCAGCCCCATTTTCGCCTCCATCCTCGGAGACAAGCGCTGGAACGACAAAATCGACGACCTCTCACAGAAGGCCATCGACGACGACCTGGAGCAGAGCAAGAAATACCTCACTCGCTTCGAAGCCATCGATACCACCGGCTTCCCGGAGCAGGAAGCTCTAAATAAAATCCTGATGGTCCGCGACCTTCGCGTGGCGCTCGAAGGAGCCCGTTTCAAGCCTTGGGAAATGCCCGTGTCTCAGGTCGGGGGTCTCCCCATCGACCTTCCAGAGCTGGTGACCGTCTTCTCGTTTCAGAACGTCAAGGACTACGACGACTACATCTCGCGGCTGCGGCAGTTTCCCCGCGCCTTCGACGAGACCGTGATCCAAATGCGCAAAGGCATGGCCGAGGGCCTGATGCCCCCACGCGTCCTGCTTGAGAAAGTGGTTGTGCAGTGCAATGGCATCGCCACGAAAGCGCCCGAGGACTCGCCTTTCGCGCAGCCCTTCGCCAAGTTTCCCGATTCCATCCCCGCTGCCGACCAGAAACGATTGCGCGAGCAGGGGCTGGCTGCGGTCCGCGAATCCGTGCTCCCCACCTATGTGAAATTCACAGCCTTCGTCCGCGATGAGTACGCCCCGAAAGGCCGCACCGAGCCCGGTTTGTGGGCTCTCCCTAATGGTCCCGAGCGCTACGCATTCAGTGTGAAAGAGAGCACTACCACCGATCTCTCCCCAGAAGAAATTCACCAGATCGGACTGGCTCAAGTCAAAGAAATCGAAGCCCGCATGCTCCAGGTTGTGAACCAGCTCGGCTATAAAGACCTTAAGAGCTTCAGCGCCTCCCTGCCAAACAACCCCAAGGTCCACGTGCACTCCCGCCAGGAAATTCTCGACCTCTATCAAAAATACATCGACCAGATGTACTTGAAGCTGCCAGCTATGTTCGGACGTCTCCCCAAGGCCAGGCTGGAAGTCATGTCGATCGGGGAATACAGCGAGAAGGATAATGCCACACATTATATGCAGGCAGCTCAGGACGGCTCTCGCCCCGCTCACATCATGGTGAACACAGGCAACTTCGAGAAAGGAACCACGCTCGACGTTGAAACCACCGCCTACCACGAGGGTATTCCCGGCCACCACCTGCAGATCGCCATCGCCCAGGAATTGCCGCAGCTCCCACCCTTCCGTCAGAACGAGTATTACACCGCCTACACTGAGGGTTGGGCTCTCTATTCGGAGCGCTTAGGAAAAGAAGTTGGCTTCTTCCAGGATCCTTACAGCTATTATGGCCACCTGCAGGATGACATGCTCCGCGCCATCCGCCTGGTGGTCGACACTGGATTCCACTACAAACACTGGACGCGCCAGCAGGTCGTCGATTTCTTCCACGACCATTCCGCTATCGATGAGGCTGAGGTGCAGAGTGAGACTGACCGCTACATGGCCTGGCCGGCCCAGGCGCTGGGATACAAGATTGGTCAACTCGAGATCCTAAAGCTGCGCCAGTACGCCAAGGATCAATTAGGAGACAAGTTCAACCTGAGTAATTTTCACGACGAGGTGCTGGGCGCCGGCGCTCTGCCCTTGGATGTTTTATCGACCCGAGTCCACGAGTGGGTAGCGGCGCAAAAGACCAGCGCCTCCGTAACGCCGCTACTACCAACAAACGAGGAGTAATTGAGTTGCTCCACGTTCATTAAAAACCTACTGCCGCAGCGTAAGCCTGCTCAACACGCCTTGCTGCTTGGCAATCAGCGACTGCACGCCCTGCCGCGCAAATGCCATCATCTTCGCGAATTGCGCTTCATCGAATGCCTGGCGTTCTGCGGTGGCCTGCACTTCCACCATCTTGTGGCCAGCCGTCATCACAAAATTCATATCGACATCGGCGCGGGAGTCTTCTTCGTAACAAAGGTCAAGCAAAATTTCTCCGTCCACCATCCCAACGCTCACCGCAGCCACAAAATCTCGCAGCGGAACCGAAGTCAGCGTTCCGGCATCCACCAACTTTTCCAGCGCCAACCCCAATGCGACGAACGCACCCGTAATCGAAGCGGTACGAGTTCCGCCATCGGCTTGAATTACGTCGCAATCGATCCAGATCGTGCGTTCGCCCAACCGCGCCAAGTCAGTTACCGTGCGGAGAGAACGCCCAATCAGCCGCTGGATCTCATGGGTGCGTCCGCTTTGCCGCCCCTTCGCCACTTCCCTGGGAGTGCGCGTTAAAGTGGCGCGCGGAAGCATCGCATACTCGCTCGAGATCCATCCTTTGCCTGAGTTCCGCATAAACTGCGGCACCGTCTCTTCGATGGATGCGGTACAAATCACCCGCGTATTCCCAACCTCAATCAATACCGATCCTTCGGCGGTGGTAATAAAATCCGGAGTGATGACGACTGGGCGCAATTGATCAATAGTACGATTGTCTGAGCGATAGAACATAAGTGAGGATTGTAAATGATGGGATTCCGCGATGCTCGGTATGCTACCGGCCGCGGGATCGGTTTGACTTAGACTCACTCTTCACTGTTCTCCTAATTCTGGTAATTAGAAAGCTGGAGGCTTCTTTGGCAGGTATTTCCAAAATCTCTCCCGCGCTGAAGAAGCGCGCCGCGCAAATCAAGCTGCTGCTCATGGACGTCGACGGCACCATGACCGACGGCAGCGTTACTCTGCTCTCACAAACTGACGGCACGGCGCTCGAAATCAAAACCTTTGACGCGCACGACGGTCAGGGTTTAACGCTGGCGCATACGGCCGGTCTACGCACGGGTTGTATTACTGGCCGCAAAAGCAACGCGCTGCTTCGCCGCGCTCATGAAATGAAAATGGAATTCATCTACATGAGGCAACCGTTGAAGATGCCGGCCTATGAAGAGATCCTGCAAAAAGCGGGCATCCCCGATTCGGCGGTTGCCTACGTCGGCGATGATCTTCCGGATATTCCCTTGATGCGCCGTACCGGCCTGGCCATCGCCGTGGGTGACGCTGTCCCTGAAGTAAAACACGCCGCGCATTACACGACGAAAGCCCTCGCGGGTCACGGCGCAATCCGCGAAGCCGTTGAACTTATTCTCAAATCCAAAGGTATTTGGGAAGTGATGATCGACAAGGCGCGCGCGTGAAGCAATTTCTTCACTACGCACCAAATCCCGTCAGAAGCGCGCGCGGCCTTTTAATTTGAAGGTGCGCTGCAAAGTGCGGCACCTCCAGCAATGCCGGCATCGGCGCCATAGTGGGCGGCGACTAAAGGGATTTCCTGGCAACGCGAATTCACACACCATTTAGGAAGCCCGCTCCGTATTTCATCAAAGAATGGTTGCAGCATGCAGGCTACGCCTCCGCCGATAATCATGACGTCAGGTTCTAGCAAGTCCACAATATTTCCCAGCCACGCGGTCAGAACTAAGGCGGTTTCCTGCAACACTTCTTTCGCCAGCGAATCGCCTCCAAGGCTAGCTCGCCCAACCATCTCACTGGTGATGCGGTCGAGTCTGCCGCCAGCCGACTCCAGAATGGAAGAACTACGCCCCGCAGCGATTATTTCGGAAGCTCTGCGAGCGATGGCGGGACCAGACGCCAAAACTTCGATGCAACCAAGCTTGCCACATCCGCAGCGTGGACCGCGATAGTCGATGGTCATGTGGCCGCCTTCCGCCGCTGCTCCAGTGCGCCCGTGATAGATGTGGCGATCAAACACAATCCCGGTGCCAATACCCGTGCCGATCGTGGCGCAAAATACATTTCGATAGCCACGCCCCGCGCCCCACAATGCTTCAGCCAGAGCAGCTGCATTGCCGTCGTTATCCAATCGAACCGGCAGCTGATAGATTTTAGAAATCTCGGCCGCCAGCGGAAAATTGCGCCACCCGGGCAGGTTGGGAGGATTGATCACAACACCTGTGCGTGGATCGAGGGGACCGGGAGCGCACATTCCAATCCCGGAAACAGGGACGTCTACTTTAGCATCGGCCTTTGCCGCAGCACGCACCGAGTCAATTGATGCGATCACGGCAGCCAAACCCGCAGCCGCCTCATTGGCTACCATGGGCGTTCGCGTTTGGTGAATGATCTCGCCGGCGCCATTCACAAGTCCAGCGGCGACTTTTGTCCCGCCGATATCCACGCCGATGAGGTACTCGTCCGCTGCTGATTGCGTCATGCGCTTCGCATCGAGCCTCGTCTACGATTGCATCGTTGGCATGGTTGGCATAATGCCTTTACATTGACTTGCACGGAATCTTCTTCCTCCCTCATCATGAAGCGAGAAGTCTGACGCAGCAGCAATGGTAAACTATTTGGATTAAGGATGGGCGCGTAGCTCAGTTGGTAGAGCAATGCCCTTTTAAGGCATGGGTCGCAGGTTCGAATCCTGCCGCGCTCACCATCTTTTAGATTGCGATTTTGAGTTTAAAACTTCCGATAGTTCCGCTGAACTTCCCGGTGGCTCTTCTTCCCGTTCCGTCCGGCCAACCTGAGGGCAACCTTCTGTATCTCACTACTACGGGTTGTTCGTGGCGGGCAGCTAAGGTGAACCCTGGCTCGCCAGGCCATCGAAGTGCGAAGCGTGGTGTACAATTTTTCTCTTTCCATTATTAAAGTTGAAAGCGCATCTCCGCTTCATCGCGGTCGTGGTGGGATCGGCATGTTGAAAGGAAGGTCTTCGATGGTGTTGGTTAGCGGCTTGCTGCGCGGAAAGCCATGGATTTGTCTTGCGTCGTTTTCTCTGCTGTGTGTCCTGCTCTCTTCGTTGACGTTGCTGGCGCAAACAACCATCTCTACCGGCAGTATTCAGGGCGTGGTCACCGATCCCTCCGGAGCGGTTGTGGGCGGCGCAAAGATATCGATTAACAATAAGGCCACTGGCCATGTCATTACGGTCAAGAGCACGTCCGCGGGAGCCTATACCTCGGGAGCGCTCACTCCCGGCAACTATACGTTGCGCGTGGAAGCGCAGGGGTTCAAGACATCGGAAGCGACGGTAACGGTAGAAGTGGGCGTGACGGCTTCGGGGAACATCAAATTGCAGGTTGGAGAAGCGACCCAGACGGTCGTGGTGCAGGCTGTCGAGATCACGGTGAACACCCAGCAAGCAACCGTGCAGGGAGTTCTGACCGCCGACCAGATCGAAAATCTTCCTATAAACGGCCGTAACTTTTTAGACCTGGCACAACTGGAACCGGGAGTACAGATTCAGGACGGCGGAAACTTTGATCCCACGAAGAATGGCTTTTCTTCCATTTCATTCGGCGGCCGCTTCGGGCGTACCGCCCGCATTGAAGTAGACGGGTTGGACATCAGCGATGAAACGGTGGGCACGACCACGCAAAACGTTCCCGCCAGCGATATTCAGGAATTCCAGATTCAGCAGTCCTCGCTCGATCTGTCTACTGAACTTACTTCTTCCGGGTCGGTGAACGTCACGACCAAATCGGGCACGAACCACTACCACGGCGAGGGCTACTATTATTTTCGCGATCAATCCCTCGACGCGAACCTGCCCGGCGGCAGCGACAATCCTTTTCAGCGCAATCAATACGGTGGCAACTTTGGCGGACCGATTCTCAAAGACAAGCTATTTTTCTTCCTCGATGCCGAGCGGACGAAACAGGACTTGGTCAATCCGGTTCTACCGAGCGGGCCGTTTTCCGGGCTCACCGGCAATTACAGTTCGCCCTTTCGCGAAGTGGAAGGCGTGGGACGCATCGACTGGCAGATCAACGACCGGTACAAATTTTTCTATCGCTTCTCCTACGATCAGAACCACAGCGTGCTGGCGATTATCCCCAATAGCTTTCAGCCCTTTGGCAATGTGAACCACACACCTGTCCATGCGATCGGTCTGGACTTCAACACCGGACCGTACACCCACAGCATTCGCTTCGGCTATATGAAATTTCGCAATGGCATCGTGGATGCGACCGCGGGAAGCAGTATCTTTAATCCCCTCCCAGGAATTGAGTTGGCCATTGGCGGCGATCCGGACTGCCTCACCGCAGGGGCGGATCAGTTCTGTTCCGGCCCGAGTTTTCTGGCGCCGCAGCAAACCTACCAATCCAATCGCCAGATAAAATACGACGGCAGCCGGGCGCTGGGAGCGCATATTATTCGCTACGGCGGCGGATTTAACCATATTTTTGGCGGAGGCTTTGCCAGCTTTCTGAAGCTCGCACCGGCTGTGGGCGCGGCTTTAACCGATTGCACTGGAGTCTGCCTGACTCTTCCAGGCGGAGCCAGCAATCCGTTGAACTACCCGGCAAGCAGCGTGTCATTGGGCAACGGACAAGGCTACGACTCCGAGATCCCAGCGTTTGGATTTCCTGCGGGTGGCAGCGGCCCTGACAATCGCATCTCGCTCTACGTGGGCGATGCCTGGAAGCTCGCACCAAACTTCACGCTTACCTACGGTCTGCGCTATGTGCGCGACTCCGGCCGAACCGACAGCGACCTTGGCCCGATCCCATCTCTGGAGCAGTTCGACAATCAGTACAACCGGAGTCTGGGCAATCGAGTGCGCCAGCCCAATCTCAACTTTGCGCCGCAATTGGGCATCGCCTGGGATCCTTCCAGCAAAGGAAAAACGGTGCTGCGCGGCGGCATCGGCCTTTTCTATGAGAACTCGATCTGGAACAACATCGAATTTGACCGGCCGGCGCGGCTGCAGAAGGGATTGTTTCTGGCCGATACCACGGTCTGCTCCAACGGTATCCCGAGCGCACTCAGTTTACCCAGCGGCGGTTCCGTCGCGCCCAACTTTTGTGGCCTGCCGATTGGAAGTGTAGCCAATCAGATTTCTGCGTTGCAGGCGCAGTATCAGGCATCCACGCTGGCTGCGGGGCCGGCGAGTAACCCATCATTTATCGGCACGCAATTGGCGGACGGCTTGGACGCGACCGGTACGGATCTGTTGGCGCCGAATTACATCAGCCCGCGATCACTGCAAATGAATGTAGGCATGCAGCATGAGTTGCGGCCGGGAATGGTTTTCACATTAGACTACCTGCGCAATATTGAAACCCACACGTTGCTTGCGGTCGACACCAACCACGTGGGTGATGCGCGCTTCTTCAATCTCACCAATGCACTGGCGGCAATGCAGGCAACCTATACCGCTTGCGGCAACGGCGTGACTACGGTCCAGCAGGCAATCTCGAGCTGCCCCGGCCTTCACCCTAACGGGGGCGGTGCCACGATCTCCGATTTCGCCGCGAACGGTCTCGATTCGGGATATTCGCTCTGCGGAGGATTCCCCTGTCCAAACGCAGCCTTCCCCGGCATCAACGAGAATCTCGGCGCCAACCAGATGTTGTTCCCCATCGGTTACGCCAAGAATACCGCCGCACAAGCATCATTGAAGCAGCATCTGGATCATCCCTACCCGGGAATCAAGAATTTTGACTTGCAGGTGTCGTATCAGTTGGAGCGCTATATCGCAGCGGCGGCCGATAATGACTTCGTCAGTATAGCCACCGACTTCAACAACCCGCAAAAGTATTTGGGGCCGAATGGACTTGACCGCAAAAACCAGATTTCCTTCGGCGGCACCATGGACCTGCCCTTTCACTTCCGCCTGGGGGCGATCGGCCACTTCTACAGTCCGCTGCCGGTGACGCTTACTCTCGCCCCCACAGGAAACGCGGGCGGCGTTTTTGTAACCGATATTACCGGCGATGGTACGGGCGACGGCAGTTTTGCTTCAAATGGTTCCACTGGAGATGTGCTGCCAGGTACCAACATCGGCTCGTTCGGGCATGGCGTTAATACCAACAACACCAACAGCAGTGGCAATATCAACAATGTGATTACCAACTACAACCACAACTTTGCCGGCCAGCCCACTCCCGCCGGACAAGCGCTGATCACGAACGGTTTGTTCACGCTCGCGCAACTGCAGTCTCTGGGCGGCGTACAACAGCCCATAGCGCCTGCCCCTCACGACGAAGCCGGTATGGGATGGCTGCGAGCTTTCGACGTCAGCTTGAACTGGGTATACAAGTTCAAAGAGAAATTCGAGGTGCAACCCGGGGTGTCGTTCTTCAACGTGATGAATTTGTCGAACTTCGACGGACCATCGAACCCGTTGAGTGGAACCCTGAATGGACTTTGCGGATCGGTCAACGGCACAGGCGGAGCGAACTGCTTTCCCGACTCGCAGCCCAGCAGCAATCGCCTGGGCCTGGGCTCCGGCGTGTTTGCGCTGGGTTCTCCACGCGCCATGGAGTTCTCGTTGAAGCTGAGTTTTTGATCTGAGGCGGCAGGCGGTAGTGTCGAAAACTGGTGGCCCCGGCGTGAGTCGAACACGCGACCCTTCGTTTAGGAAACGAATGCTCTATCCATCTGAGCTACGGGGCCTTTCGCGATTATAAACTGCTCTTTCGCCTTGCCTCCATCTTTGACAGGGTGCACCCAATATCTTGTGTCGATTTGAGGGAGTGATCCGCCGGTTTGCCCGTTGCGCCACAAATGATTTACTCTCGCCGCAGTCGATCATGAATCCAAACAACTTCAGCACTGCTCCGAATGGCTTTTCGCATGCGATGCGGCGGGAAATTTACGAACAGCCCCAGGCCATCGCAAAAACCGTCGATCTGCACCACAAGAACGACATTCTTTTCCCTGGCGAACTGCACGCAATTGAGAGCGCGCTGCTTACCTTTGAGAAATTGATCATCGCCGCCAGCGGATCGAGCCGCCACGCAGGGCTGGCGGGCGAAATCATGATCGAGGATCTTTCCGGCGTCGCCGTCGATGTGGAATACGCCAGCGAATACTGCTATCGCTCTACGCACGCCGCAGTGGATCCCATTGTGATGGTGGTGACGCAATCCGGCGAAACCGCCGATACGATTGCCGCGCAACGCGAAGCTCTGACGCGTGGCGTCAAGACCATCGCGGTTTCAAATGTGGCTGAGGCCACGATTCCTCGCGAGGCCAGCGCGGCGCTGATCACGGGAGCCGGTCCAGAACTTGCCGTGCCTGCAACCAAGAGCTTCACCACGCAGGTGACCGTTCTCTATCTGATGGCACTGTTCCTGGCTCGCAAGCGGGGCCGCATGACCTCGGAGGTCACGCGCTCTTATCTGCAGAGACTCTTGCAGCTTCCTGATGCTATCGAGAGCAATCTTAGCGTGTGGGACGAGCTTGCCGAGCAATTCGCGGAGAAGCAGTTTCAAGCGGAAAAGTTTTTGTACCTGGGACGAGGCGTGCACTACTCGATTGCTCGCGAAGGCGCACTCAAACTCAAGGAAACTTCCTACGCCCACGCCGAAGGCTATCCCGCGGGAGAGCTGAAACACGGGCCGAACGCGCTGGTTGATGAAAAACTTCCAGTAGTCGTAATCGCAACCTGCGATCATCACGATCCGGATTCCGTGCTGCGCTACCGCCGTACTCTTGATGTTATGAAGGAAGTTCGATCCAGGCACGGCCGGCTGGTAGTGGTCGCGACTCAGGGCGATCGAGAGATCACTGACATTGCAGACGAGGTCTTCTTCGTTCCCGCCGCGCCGGAATTGTTGTTGCCGATTGTCGAAGTAATCCCCTTGCAGCTATTTGCCTATCATGTGGCCACGAAAAAAGGATACAACGTGGACCACCCGCGAAATTTGGTAAAGGCGGTGGTCACAGAATAAACCTGACCCTTAAAACTCCTCACCACAGTGACACAGAGATAATCTTTAGGGGCATCCTAAATATTCTTGCGTTTGTCTTCTCTGTGCCTCTGTGTCTCTGTGGTGCAATTGTTCTTAGTCTCTAATGCTTCCGGAGAATTCATGCCCAACGCCAATACTTCGCATGTCGACCTGCAAGCAGCTGCGAGAGAAATCATGCGGCTCCACGGATTCCAGCCGGACTTCGAGCCAGCGGTGCAGCAGCAACTCGCCGCACTGCGCGCCCAACCTCCGGCCACTACGGCCGGGCCGAGTGTGCGCGATCTGCGAAATCTCTTATGGTCGTCGATTGACAACGACACCTCGCGCGATCTCGACCAGATCGAAGTTGCGCAACAATTGCCGAACGACGACGTGAAGATTATGGTCGGCATCGCCGACGTGGATGCCTTCGTTCCCAAGCAAAGCGCAATCGATCAACATGCCTCTCGGGAAACAACATCCGTATATACCGGAATCCGAGTCTTCCCGATGCTGCCCGAAGAGCTTTCCACGGGGCAGACTTCCCTGCTGGAAAATCAGGACCGGTTGAGCGTGGTCACAGAATTTGTGGTGGACGCTGGCGGCCACGTCACCACCAGCGACGTTTATCGCGCGCTGCTTCGCAACCATGCGCAACTCCAGTACAACTCGCTAGGAGCGTGGCTGGAGGGTACGGCAGCGGCCCCGCCTAAGGTAGCGGCTTCCGCCGACTTGCAGGCACAACTCCGCCTGCAGGACAAAGTGGCGCAGAAGCTCAAGAACCATCGACAGGAAAATGGAGCGCTCAGCCTCCAGACCGACGAAATTCTCCCGCTGATGCAGAATGATCAGGTCGTCGATGTGGTGCAGCAGCAGAAAAACCATGCTACTGAGTTGATTGAAGATTTCATGATCGCCGCCAATGGCGTGGTGGCGCGCATGCTGGAGAAAGTTTCTTCCTTGCGACGCATCGTGAAGCAACCGGAGCGCTGGGACCGCATTGTTCAACTGGCCGCCGAGCATGGCGGAAAGCTGCCCGCGACACCGGATTCTAAAGCACTGAACGAATTCCTGATGAAACGCAAAGCTGAAGATCCGGACCATTTCGCCGACGTGTCTCTCACCGTCATCAAGTTGATGGGCCCTGGAGAATACGTCATCGAGCGCCCCGGCGAGCCTTCCACCGGACACTTCGGCCTTGCGGTCCAGGACTATACGCACTCAACCGCTCCCAACCGCCGCTTTCCTGACATTGTGACTCAAAGGCTGATCAAGGCGATGCTTGCAGGCCAGCCCAATCCTTACTCAGACGATGAACTCTCGGCGATTGCAGCCAACTGTACCGAAAAAGGAGACGCAGCTCGGAAAGTGGAGCGGGAAATGTCCAAGCGGCTGGCGGCGATCGCGATGCAGAACCGGATCGGCGCCATCTTCGATGCCATCGTCACCGGCGTAACTCCAAAGGGAACATTCGTTCGTGTGCTGCAACCCCACGTTGAGGGATTATTGGCGCAAGGCGCGCAAGGGGCCGACGTAGGGGACAGGTTCCGCGTCAAACTCATTCGAACCGATGTTCAGCACGGCTTCATCGACTTCGCGCGCGTTTAAAAGGCTGCGGAAAAAGTCCTTCGCGGCTGGAATATTCAATCCAGCGGCTGAAGCCACTGTTAATTTTATTGGGCCTTTGCGGCGCGACTGAGAGTCGCGCCCTTTCAAAACCGCCCCGAATTGAGTTTTTTTCGCAACCCCTTCAGTCGTCACAGCTCTTCTTCCGCGCACAACACCGCACCTTCACGGTCATCACGCAAGCCAATACCCGCCGCCAACCGCGCGCACTATCCTAAGCCAAGCAGGTTGTGCGGAAGAAGACGGGAGTCTGTTTGTTGGAATGGCGCAAACTCGTTTGCGGCGTGATGATTGTTGTTGTCCCCGTGTCGGTAGTCGCCCAGGTAACTGACCGTGCCATGCTTCATAGCGATGGAGGAACGTGGCTGAATGGCAACCCCGCACCGGAGTCTTCCGCAATTTTCATGGACGCCCTCATACAGACCCCGAAGGATCACAGTGCAAAAATCGACGCAGAAGGGTCCGCAGCCACGGTTCAACCTGAGACTATTGTGCAATTCGAAGGCGACGAACTTGTCCTCGACCACGGCGGCCTGCAGCTGAATACCGAACGGCAGATGAGAGTGCGCGTGAACTGCATCACCGTTACTCCCATCAACGCAGCGTGGACTCAATATGATGTAACTGATGTTGATGGGCGGGTTAAGGTGGTCGCCTATAAGAACGATGTAAAGATCCACTCCCAAGGCGACATGCTCCGAAAGTCGAAACAGGGAGGAACATCGTCTGACGTCATTGTGCACGAAGGCGAGCAAGCCACTCGGGACGAACGGTGTGGAGCAGCGATCAAGCCCGCAGATGAAGTAGCGGCGAATGGAGGATGGCTTGATGGCCCAGCGGCAAAGGCACTTGGAGCAATCGTGGTCGGAACCATTATCTGCTTGGGCGTATGTCACACGGGCAATCCGATTAGCCCGACCGAACCATAGCCTCACTTAGTACTTGCGGCCGAAATCAATGAACCCTACTCGCCGCGTCCGCCGCTGATTTCGATATCAGACGCGGAAGAAGAGCCACGTCGCAGCAGCCCCCCCGAGCGCAATACATATAGTATGTAGAAAATAATTATCAGATTGCCCAGAAACACGGCGGAACGCATTACCGTGATGCCTCGTATCAATCCCCGTATCTCAAACGGAAGAAGCAAAGTCCCAGAGAGAAACGCAAGCCATTCCGCCCACGTACGTTCCTTCCACAGACCGTAGGCCTCTGCAAACCGCAGGACGGAATAAGTGAATGCCACTTGCGCTGCCGTCCACAGTCGGGAATCGGTGAGGCGGTCGGCAAAATCGAGGAAGAGCTGGGCCGAGTGCCGGTCCGTGTTGATGTGTAACAGCGCCAGCAGGCTCTCGGCAATCACCCAGGCATCCTTATGCACAAGCAGGAGGGCGCTCAGTCCGATGAGCAGAACGAGGATGCCTTTGGAAAATTCGAAGGTGGCGACCACCCGCAACAGATCTCTCCGCGCGGGATGAAAAACGATTTTCCTTGCAGGCGAGAGCATGCGGCGGCGCAACTGACGATCAGAATATCACGGGGCAATCCAGCACTCTCTCCCGCACAATATGCCTTCCCCAATGCTCTACTTCTTTTGCGCGCGCACCGCGCCACGCAGTTCGTTCACGATCTCCCGGGAGGCCTTAATCGCGGCTGCGTGCTGATTGGGATTAAATGAGATGGCGCCCACTCGCGCGTGACCTCCTCCGCCGTAGCGTTCACAAATCTTGGCCAAATTTACCGCCGGCTCAACTGGAGCCCAGGGGTTCGATCCCACCGAAACCTTCACGCGAAAGCTGCTCTTGCTCAGCCCGACGCTATAGATCGATTCGGGATGCAGATAATAAGGAACAAACTTGTTGTAGCCCTCGAGATCCTGATCGGTGATGTCGAAAAAAATCGTCCCATCGGTGCATTCGGCACGCTGCCGAAGGATCTCGATTGAAATTTCGTGACGCTTCAGCAGCGGCGGCAACAGAGGAGCCACAAAAGGCGCTTCCAGGATCGCCGCCAAGGGCTTGGCCGCAAGCAAAGGAATTAAGTTTGGGACAAACCTCTGATCCGGCGCGGATTCGATGACCATCGTTAGCTTCATGGAGGGCTCTTGCATCTCTACCGCCGTCTTTGCGTCCGCGTACAGAGCGCCATCGATCACGTCGGCCCAGTGCACGAGTTCAGCCACAGGGGCAGGATCGAATCCGAAGCGCTGCTGCGCGATCATCGCAATGAAGCTGGTGCACGACTTGAAGGCCGGATCGTAAAACTTTTTATTACTCTGGTCCCGCTCAAAGTGAGCCGCGTCGGCAGCGGAGAGAAACGCGCTCTCATGATGGTCGAACCACCAGGTAATCTTGGGCGAGCTGGAGTACTTGAAGTCGACGATCGCATTTTCGTCACCATCGAAATGCGATTCGTCAAACAGCGCTCCCGCGCGATGCAGGAGGCCGGAAAAAATAAAGTCCGCATCGCCGCGGATACGCTCGCGGTAAAAGCGGGAGAAGAGTGCCGCGGAGCAGGCTCCGTCAAAGCACTTGTCATGATAGAAAACTCGGACTTTCAATCGATTCCCCAATTGCCCAGGATTCCTGCGCTCCGCGAGGCTGAATTCCAGCTTTTGGCGCGCTAGGTAAAAGCTAATAGGATTGACAGCTTAGAGGAAGAAAGTCAAGGGCCGACCGAGCCGCAATCCGACGCACGTGCGATCTGCCAACCAGGGCCAGCCTTACTCCCAAGGCAGTTCTGCAGTTCACTTCCTCACTGACCTCAGACCTATGCAGCCTGTTTTTCCGCCAGATCACCGATCACCGGCAGCTTGAACATGAGGCCCTGGTTCGCCTTCAGCAGCAGGATGATCCAGATCACAAGCCCTGCGAGCCCGACCAGCGGCCAAATAAGAATTGTCAGAAAGCCCAGCAGTGGGATATGGGCCACAATGTTCAGCACGATCCACAGAGCGGTCCAAGCGACAGCAAAAAAGATGCTTTGGAACGAGTGGAAGCGCACAAACCGACTCCGGTTGTAGGGCTCCACAACAAGAAAGATGATGGCCGGGATGATGGTGACGTATGCCAGCATTCCCGCCACATTGTCAGCGAGTCCCGTGCCGGTGGTCGCCACCGCGACGGGCCGGCCGCTACAGGCCGCGCAAGTAGTCGTGCCATCGGCAATCTGTGCACCGCACTGGTTGCAAAATGCCATTGGAGTTTCCTCGATTCTCTGGTAAACGATTCTCTGGTTAAGCCTCTACTGATTTCACGCTGGCCGCGCGAGACCCTCCCCCGAGCGACGTTGCGGAAAGGTACCAGAAAGCAGAATCTGAAGCAATCGGCGACTCGGGCGTGCGTTCCCAGCTCTCAGCCCTTAACAGCTTGCCGTTCCGCAAAGTCGCCGAGCAATGGAAGCTTGAACATCTCGCCCTGCAGGACTTTTACGATGAGGACTACCCAAATCACGAAAAAAGCCAGGCCCACCAGCATGGAAATCAGCAGTATGAGCAATGGACCAAGCAGCGGAATGAAAAACAGTACGAGGCTGGCCACTCGCAGCCCGGTACCAATCACCACAGCGGAAAGGCACAACCCGAGGCACTGAAAGGAATGGAAGCGCACATAACTGTTTTTCTTGTAGGGATCGACCAAAAGAAAAACAATGGCCGGGACAAGGAAATAAGCCAGTGCCCCCGCAATTGTCTCAGGCAGAGCACCTACCGTGCCTCGAATCGGTTTCTCGCGCATGACGCGTCCACATCCCGGACAAAAGGCAGCAGTATCGGGCATGGAAGTGGAACATTCGGGGCAGGAGATGGACATGGCCTAGGTTAACTTAATCTGGGGCAACTTGAGCTGGAGAATCGGCTGTCGCGCACCTTACCAGAATGTTGTGCGGCAAGGCAAACAACCGGGTTCTTCAAAACAGCAATATGCTCAAGGACAGCTTTTCTCAGGAACCGGGGTCGTCTCCACAAACGAGCCGCACCTGTTTGAGCGCGAAGTCCGCTATAATCTTCGACTACCCATGGATTTCGATCAGCTCATTACATTTCTTGAAGTTGCACGGCAGCGCAGCTTTTCTCGCGCCGGAGAGAAGGTCTTCCGCTCGCAATCAGCGGTCAGCGCGCAGATCCGCCAACTCGAGCAGGAATATGGTGACCGCCTGTTGGATCGTTCGGGCAAAACCGTAAAGCTCACGCCTGCCGGTCAGATTTTCTACGAATATGCTCTGCGGTTGAAGACTCTGCGGGACGAATCGCTCGTCGCCGTCGCCGATCATGGCCAGACTCCTCGTGGAACGCTCATGGTTGGCGCCAACGAAGCCACATGCCTCTATGTTTTGCCCGAGGTTTTTGCCGAGTATTGCCACCGCTTCCCCGACGTCCAGATCAGCATCTACCGCAACTTCACTTATAAGATTGTCGAAAAACTTGAGAATGGCTCGCTCGATGTGGGCATTCTCAGCCTGCCGGTGCAATCTCCCAGCTTGAAGATTCAGCCCATCTTTCGCGACCGGCTGATGCTGATGGTGAGCCCGAAGAACCCGCTGGCCAAGCTAAAATCGGCGCCGGTCAGCGAACTCGTGAAGTATCCGCTACTCCTGCCGAAAACCGGTCATACGCGCCGTCTGCTGGATAAACTTTTCCGCGAGTACAACGCGGAGCTCAAGGTGCGAATGGAATTACCCAGCATCGGAATGATCAAGAGCTTTGTTGCGGCTGATCTTGGGGTCTCGCTGATCAGCGCTTCGTTTGCCAAGGATGAGGTGGCCACCGGGCGCGTAAAGCTGATTGAACTGGAAGGCGATGAGCTCTGGCGCGAACTCGGCCTCGCCTACCGGCGCGATCGTACTCTCTCCGTCGCGAACAAGGCTTTTATTACTGTTGCGCGCCAACTATCGAGTTACGTCAAGAAGACGGAAGCGCAGGCGCACTAAGATTCTTCTTGTACATCCGCATGATGCCCCGCTCCGAGGATTAATCACCAGCTGCGGCTTGCGCCTGGATGATGTGCAATCCGCACTCATTCTTCGCAGACCCGGACCAGCGACCCGCCCGTGGATCCTCTCCCGGACGCACCGCCCGCGTGCAATGGGTGCAGCCTATGCTGGGATAATCCTGATCGTGCAGCGCATTGTAAGGCACGTCGTTCTCGTGGATGTAGCTCCATATCTGCTTTGAGGTCCAGTCGGCGACCGGATTGATCTTCACCAGGCCAAATTTTTCGTCCCACTCGATTTTTCCAGCGCTCGCGCGGGACGCAGTCTGATCGCGGCGGATGCTCGTGATCCACGCCTGTAACGAGGCGAGCTTGCGGCGCAGCGGCTCGACCTTGCGCATGTTGCAGCATTGGTCGGCATTGCGTTGCCACAGCGCCGGACCGTGAACCCGCTCCTGCTCCTCCGGCGATGCCAGCGGAAGAACTCTTTCGATCACGATGCCATACTTCTGTTCTACCCGGTCCATCAGGTTGTACGTTTCTGGAAATAGAAATTCAGTATCCAGCGTGAACAGGCGGAAATTCGGGCGCACGCGGGAAGCAATATCGATCAGCACCATGCCCTCGGCGCCGAATGCGGAGGAGATTGCTACCGAGTCTCCAAAGGCGTCGAATGCCCATCGGAGAACCCGTTCAGGCCCCCACGATTCCGCGGCGCTCTGCAAATTTCTAACTTCTTCTTTCATGCCAAAGGCTCCTCATCTGCGTGCAAACTCTCAGACACTAAACCAGCCCTGTGCGCTAACGCGGCTACGAATCCTTGCTCGAACTCGGGGAGATTCCCGGCTTCCTCAACCAGGCCGCGATCAGCAAACTTCACCACCTCGCCGACGACGAGCAATGTTGGGGATGCGAATTTTGGAGCGCGATCGAGTTCCGAAATCGTCGTGAGATGTACCCGCTGGTGAGGGGTCGTTGCTCGCGAAATAATTGCGCAAGGAGTTTCTCCCGCCCATCCAGAGCTCTTGAGCCTGCTGGAAATCTCGGCATATTCCTGCCCGGGCATGTAGACGACCAGGGTCGATTCGTCGCCTGCGACTCTGTTCCAGTTCGCGTCGTTCTCGGAAGCACGATGACCCGCCGTGAGCACGAGAGTGGAAGAGCTTCGCCGATGCGTCAATGGAATTCCGGCTGCTGCCGCGGCACCAAAGGCTGACGTCACACCGGGAACGATTTCATATTCGATGTTCGATCGCCGCAGCGCTTCGATCTCTTCCCCAGCCCGGCCGAAGATGAGCGGATCTCCGCTCTTCAGCCGCACCACCTGCGATCCCGCGGTAGCGTGCGTCACCAGGAGAAAATTGATCTCCTCCTGCCGCATAGTCTTGCTGCCGCAACGCTTGCCCACGTTCTGTATCTGGACGTCAGGCGGAATCAGTTCGAGGATCTCGGGGGCGACCAGGTCGTCGTGCAGCACCACATCGGCCGTTCGCAACAATCGCAGCGCCTTCACCGTAAGCAATTCCGGATCGCCCGGCCCCGCGCCCACCAAATAAACTTTGCCCTTCATGCCATCACCCTCCTGTCGTCTTCCGCCTGCTTCTCTTTCGCCGATTCTTTCTTTGCCGACTGCTGCGCCAACGCCGCCTTCAGCGCCTCGCGGCTCGCCAGCGAACGCAACAGATCGCCCTTGCGCTGCTGGTCAAGATCGCTGGCCAACACCAGCCTTCGCGTCTCTCCCAGCTCCGTGACCCACTCCGCATATCCCGGACCGAACTGCCGTTCCAACTGTTCCCGAAGTTTTCGCGACAGAGAAGGACTCTGTCCATTCGTAGAAATCGCAATCTGCAGATCGCCCCGCCGCACTACCGCCGGATAGTAAAAGTCGCAATACTCCGGCACGTCCACCACGTTGCACAAAACTCCACGCCGTTGAGCTTCGCGGTAAATCGATTCGTTCAAGGCACGGGACGATGTCGCGATCACCGCCAGAAAGGTTTCCGCGAGGTCGGTCTTGGAAAACGCCCGGACTTCAAGCGTGATCTTCCCGTGCTTCGCCCATTGATGCACTACTTCGCTCGCCTCCAGAGCAATTACGTGGACGCGAGCGCCGGTATCGACGAGGCCACCGATCTTAGGTTCGCCAACTTTGCCCGCTCCCACCACCAGGCAACGCTTGCCTTCGAGTTTCAGGAACATTGGAAACAAGCTGGTCGTCGTTGTTGTCGTTGTCATTGTCATTGCATTAACCTTCCACTCCACTCGGCACGCGGCCTTCGGGCAGATCGCGAGCGACGGCCTCCACAAATTCCCCCGCCAGGAAGTTCCGCAGCTCTGTATCGCTGTGACGCGCAAAAAAACGGCGCAGATTTTCCCCGGGCTGGCCATCAGCAAGGTAGCGGCGCAGAAGCCGCTCGATGGCCTCCGGAACCTCCGTCGCAACACAGCGATACCCCACCGGTCTGGCAATGGATTGATTCAAACCCAGCGCTCCGCCCAGGCAGAAGTAGTAGGCATCCACCATGCTTCCGTTGACCTTGAGCTTCTTGCCTTCGATTCCGATATCGGCGATCCAGTGCTGTCCGCAACTGTTGGGGCAACCGGTGACGTGCAGCTTCAGGTGTTGATCAAACCCGGGCAAGCGCTCTTCCAATTCCTCAACCAGCCAGCGGGAGAAACTTTTCGTTTCGGTGATCGCGAGCTTGCAAAACTCCGTACCACTGCATGCGATGACGCCACGCCCAAATGGCGATCCGCTGACCGGAAGTCCAATCGCGTCTAATTCCCTGGCCAACTCATCCGCCTGCAGTCGAGGCACGTTGACGATCAGCAGATTCTGCATGTTCGTAGTGCGCAATTCGCCGCTGGCGAAGCGTTCGGCCAGATTGGCTGCGGCATCCATTTGCTCGGGAGTAATCCTGCCGCGCAGAACCGTGGCTCCCACATAGCAGAGGCCGGGCTGCTTCTGCGCATGGATTCCGATGTGATCGCGATAGACATCTTCCGGCGCGTGTTCAGGTTCGACTGGATCGAGCTCAAACCCAATCCTCCGCTCCAACTCTTTCTGAAAATCCGGCACAGTCCAACCATGCCGCAGGAAAAGAAATTTCAGTCGTGCCCGCTCGCGGTGCTCGCGCAACTGATCGGAACCGCGAAACAGTTCTGCGATTCCCTTCACTACCGGCAGCACTTGATTCCAGAGCACAAAAGCATTCAGTGGTGCGCCCAGGTAGGGTTCAGTCGAAAGTCCGCCGCCCACGCGCAAACCAAATCCAATTTCGGATTTTCCCCGCACCACACGTTCGATCGCCGTCAGCCCAACGTCATTGATCTCTGGATACGGGCACCACACGCGGCATCCTGTGATGGAAATTTTGAACTTGCGGGGCAGGTTGTAGAACTCGGCATTCCCCGCCAGCATGCGGTCCACTTCCAGCGCAAGCGGCGAAGCATCGCAAATCTCGTCCGCATCCACGCCGGCTACTGGGCAGCCCGTAATGTTGCGAGTCACATCCCCGCAAGCGCCGATCACGTTCAGGCCCACGCGCCAAAGTTGTTCCAGCACCTCTGGCAGATCTTCGATCGTGATCCAGTGCAATTGAATATTTTGCCGCACCGTGAGATCGGCGCTGCCGCGCGCATAGCGGCGGCTAAGATCGGCGATGGTTCGCAACTGGTCGGAGCGCAGCAGGCCGTTGGGAATTCGAATCCGTAGCATGAAGAATGGCAAAGCCACGCCCATCCCATCCTTGCCCCCAACCACCCCAACTCCATCTCCCTGCGTGTAGACGCCCCACCAGCGGAAGTACGTACCAATCCATTCCGGCGGAATCGAGGAGAAGCCTTCCCGCGCGAAACGGCGAATCTCTGCCAGGCCATCCCAAGGATTCATCTCCCGCTTCAGCCGTTCGACCTTCTGTGCCTTCGTCTCTTTCACTGCATTTGCCATAGCTTGATCTGCCGTCGAAGTGATTTGTCCCCAAAAAGCAAAAACCCACCGCCAGGGTCTCTGGCGGTGGGTGATAAGTGCTGGTGTACTTATGAAATTTCTAAGTCAGCAGCCCTCCCTCGCCAGAACACACGCATGCACAACAACAACATGCACACATACACATTTGGCGAAGATTGCTGAGACTGGTCATGCTTTTCGAATAATAGGCTGAGTCAATTTATGCGTCAAGTTACTACCCGCTCCTTTGGATGCATAGTTTCGATCCAAAGTATCAGGTTTTTCGCATAGCCCGGGTGCCCGAACGCCCGCAGACCGAAAGCCCCACTTAGGCGGCTTTGCGCCGTCCCCTCACGCTCTGAAGAACCGTGGCAGGAAGCTGGAGCACCCGAATGCTTGATGTCTTCTTCGTTTTCACCCGGACAGCAATACCGTCATCTTCCGGAAACGGGTCGGAGAGCACTTCGAACTCCTCCCCATAAAGACGGATCTGTCCCGAGGTGGCATAGCCGAGATGCTTAACCTGAGCACAGATTTCAGAAACAGAGGGCGATTCGATATTATGGCTGGTCATGATATTCCCATTATAGTCCTCGGCTTGCGCGGCGTCTCCCTGTCTAATTCAGTGGCGACAAGTGGCTATTCCTGAGAAAGATAGAGCGCAACCACCTTGCCGTAGTATCCTCCCGAAGACATAATTTCCCTTTTCCGAAGCACCGAAAGGACCACCGTGGCGCACGACGAAAAAGCCGGTTATAACCGCTTCCTGCTGCTCGTTGCAGGGCTGGGCGGCCTGCTTTACGGGGTAGACGTCGGCATTATTGCCGGCGCCCTGCCATACCTGGAAGCCACTTCCGGCTTGAATGCCAGCCAGCTTTCGAACGTAGTCGCCGCGGTGCTTCTTGGCAGCGTCATCTCAACCCTATTCGCCGGCCTGCTCGCCGATTGGATGGGCCGCAAGCTTCTCATGACTCTGAGCGGAGTGCTCTTTGTCCTCAGCATTCCTCTGATTGCGCTCTCCCACGGTTACGGACCGCTCATTCTCGGCCGGCTGCTGCAGGGCGTAAGCGCGGGATTGATCGGCGTCGTAGTCCCGCTGTATCTGGCAGAGTGCCTGGCGGCATCGAGTCGCGGCAAGGGGACGGGCATTTTTCAGTGGCTGCTGACGCTCGGCATCACCACCGCCGCCATAGTTGGCATGTATTTCAGCATTCGCGTCGATGAGGTGGCAAAACTCGCCGATCCCGCCCGGCTTATCGCCTTCAAAGACACAGCGTGGCGCAGCATTTTCTGGGTGTCGCTTCCCCCGGGCCTGCTGTTCGTGATCGGCAGCATCATGGTGGCGGAATCCCCGCGCTGGCTGTTTCGCCGAGGCAAGCGCGATGCGGCCTACGCCGCGCTTCTGCGTTCGCGGACTACCCAGCAGGCGGATCTCGAACTAGCGGAGATGGAACACGCCGCTGCTGCGGAAAAAGCCCAAACTTCCGCTGGAACCAAGGTCAAGGAATCGCTCCTGCGCAGGAAATACGTGATCCCGTTCGTGCTGGCCTGCGTGATTCTTGCCTGCAATCAGGCCACTGGCATCAACTCCATTATTGGCTATAACACCAATATCCTCTTGCAAAGCGGCCTCTCCGATGTTCAGGCTCATTGGGGCTACGTCATTTTCACCATTGTGAATTTCCTGACGACCATTGGCGGCGTGATGCTGGTTGATCGCAAGGGACGAAAGTTTCTGCTCTCGGTGGGAACCGCCGGGATTATCCTCTCGCTGGTTTGCACTGCTCTGCTTTTTCGCCAGACGGAGCGGCTTCGCATGGATTCCAAAGGCGCAATTCAGTCGATGGTCAGCACCGACCAAAAGCTCACACTCACCTATAACCAGGCCCTAGCCGGAACGTTGCTGTCTTCAGCCGGTGACGGTGCCCAGCAAACTGCCCCTCATCCCACTTCTCTGGTCGTGATTTATTCCTACGGAGATTTTCATGCCGCAACCAAGGCCGCCCGCTCCGACGACACGGCGGCGACTCCGATCGAAGTCACCCGCGAAAGCTGTGTGCCCCCCAACAAGGTGGTGGCTTTCTTTTCCAATCCCTTTGGCGATCTCGATGCTGCCCGCGTGGCCCCTTTAAAAATCGATAACGCCCTGATTACCCCGTTGCCCAGCCAACGCAGTGGGTGGAGGGTCGCCATCACTCTTTTCATATTCATGGCGTTCTACGCTATTGGCCCCGGCGTCTGCGTGTGGTTGGCGCTCTCGGAGTTAATGCCCACTCGCATTCGCTCCAACGGCATGAGCATCGCTCTCCTGATCAACCAGGCGGTCTCAACCGGCATTGCAGCCACATTTCTGCCCACCGTCGGCAAGTATGGCTATTCCACCATGTTCTTCGGCTTCGCGGCGTGTACTGTGGTTTACTTCATCACCGCGGCATTCTTCCTTCCGGAAACGAAGGGGAAAACGTTGGAAGAGATTGAGGCGCATTTCGAAGGCGGCGAGAGAAGCCCGGCCTAGACCGGGGCTCGAAACGCTGCACCCATTACGACGCGCTCATAGCTGTGAGGCGTTTGCCTTTTTCCCGATCCGGGCCTGTGGGATCGAACTTTAGTTTCGTGTGACGGCCGTCACACGAATTCTGCCGCCTGATGTGCAACATTCGTATCAGGGCACGCCTTCAGGCGTGCCGACCCCCGCAACAGAAAGCGCCGGCTTTAGCCGCTGCGATGTCCATCCCACTGCGTCACGCCGACCCGCTGCATACAGCCGCATGCGCTCGTACGTTCTTCGTCACATCCTCCATCAATGGCAAGCGAAACCTTCTTCAGTCGGACCGATCTGCTGGGTTATTCGTCCAGGTCCTGTATGACTATCGCTCCCAACGAAAATTCCGGCTGCATGAATTCGTGGTGATGCCAGACCATTTCCATGTGCTACTAACCGTAGGGTGCGACTCGACGATTGAGCGGGCTGTGCAGTTCATCAAAGGCGGCTTCGCATTTCGGGCTGGACGAGAACTTGGGTTCAGAGCTCCCATCTGGCAGAGAGGATTTTCTGAAGTGCGCGTCCTCGATGCCAATACGTTACGACAAACCGCCGCTTACATACGGAATAATCCTGTCGTCCGGCACCTTGCAGAAGAAGCGGCCCTCTATCCCTACTCTTCGGCGCATTCAGGATTTGAGCTTGATCCAGCGCCGCAGGGGCTGAAGCCCGTTACTGAGGGCTGCATTGAGCGGTATGGCTAAAGCCGTACCCTGATACGAAACATCCTATTTAGACGTTATAGATTCATCATCCCCCTCTAGTGGGGGGATATAGCACTAGGGTGCCATTTACCAAATCCAGGCCTTACCGTAATCTCCTACTTGAGCAGCACTTGGGGGAGGGCTGATCAACATACGTCCCGTGACTCAAACCGAGTCTGGGGCGTTTTGTTTTGCGCTAAACATTGTTTTGGGCCCAGGATTGTTCACCCGAGATTGACAAGCACCCCGCGTCTCCTTGACCATCTTCCGTAGAAGCCTCGGCTTTGCCATAGCCAGCATCCAAATCCTTATGAAACAGCGGATATCCACCCTCGCTGCTACCCTCATTCTTGCTATCTTCACCCTTAGCCATTTCGCCCTGGCCGATGCCCAGCGCGGAACGCTGGTACATGAAGAAACCATCCGTATTAGCCCCAGCGCCGACTCGGCCAAGTTAGGCGAAGCCGAACGCGGTTACGAGTTGGTCGTCCTCGATACCTCCCGCGATTGGGTGCATGTGGAGGCCATTCTGATGGTGCCCAGGCACGAAGAGGGCGCGACCGAAGAAGAAGAGGAAGGCAAGACCATCACGGGTTGGGTTTCCAGCAAAGCGTTCGTCGGCAGCACCACGCAGGATGGCGACCGCATTATCTTTGGCGAAGCCGCGGACTCCGAAGACCAGGCCAGCAGCCGCCGCGGCCGTCGCGACGCAGCGCAAGATGCCATGCGCCTTTATTACCGCGTCTATGACTTGATGCCTGCCTCGCCGCTCGCCGCCGAAGGCCTCTACCGCGCCGCCGACATACGCTGGCAAGTCGAGCGTGCCGATGTGATGACGCGCCCCTCCGCACGCCAGCGTGAGGCCTACATGCGCGGCCAGATGAATGAAGACTGGATGAAGCTGGTGATCAAGAAGTATCCCGGCACGAAGTGGGCTGACATGGCTGCCTTCCGCCTGCTTGATAACAAACTCTGCGGCGAATGGGAGGGTATGTCAAAGTGTCCGGACAAAGAGGCCGATCTCTACGAGAACTATGCTAAAGAGCATCCTCAATCTCCCACCGCGCCGGAAGCCTTGTATGACGCTGCCTGGCGCCGCTCGGCGCTGATTGCTATTTACACTACGGAGCCGAATCAGAAAAAAGCTGCCGAATCCAAAGGCCGCGCTCTGGCGCTGGCGCAGAAGATCGTCAGCCAGTATTTACAAAGCGACTGGGCCTTGCGCGCACAGCGGCTGATCTTCTACATTCAACAGGACATACCAACCTACGGAAACGCGACGGACTAACTTTTGCCCATCTATCAAGCTGTGGTTCTTGCCATCATCCAAGGGCTGGCGGAATTCATCCCCGTCTCCAGCTCCGGACACCTCATTATTGTGCGGCGGTTGCTGGGTTGGAATGAATTGTCCCCCGCGCACGAGCTCACCTTCGATGTCGCTCTGCATTTCGGCACCCTGCTCTCCGTGCTCTTCTACTTCCGCCGCACCTGGTTCCAGATCGTCCGGGCGGCGCTGGGAGGGAAAATCGTCCGCTTTTCCGAAGCCGGCGGCTCGGATGCAAACCTTACGCTCCAGGAGCGCAAGGATGAGCGCATGCTCCTATGGTTTCTGGCTCTGGCCACGATTCCTGGAGCCATTGCCGGCAAACTGCTCGAGCATTCCGCCGAGGATTATTTCCGCGAACACATCGTTCTGATCGCCGCGGCATTGATCGTAGTTGCGCTTTTAATGTGGCTGGGCGAAAAGATCGGCAAGTTAGAGAAGCCGCTAACGCGTACCTCTTTCGCCGATGCGCTGATCATTGGTATCGCCCAGGCTTTTGCCTTGGTTCCGGGCGTTTCCCGATCCGGCGCAACCATCACGGCCGGTTTATTCCGCAACATGACGCGTGAAGCAGCAGTTCGCTTTAGTTTCTTGCTTTCAACGCCGATCATCGCCGGCGCCGCACTACTGAAAGCACACGAGCTTCACAAAGAGGGCCTGCCCGCCGGGATGCACGCGCCATTTGCGGTTGGCATCGCCGTCTCCGCCATCGTTGGTTACGCCACGATAGCCTGGCTGATTCGCTACCTGCAATCCAATAGTCTACGAGTATTCATCGTGTACCGCATCGTGTTTGGCATCGTAGTGATCGCCCTGGCGTATATGTGGCATTTGCAATAGGAGCGGAAAGAAGCGATACGACGCCGTACGTCCTATGACTCATCTGGACAACGCGGAAGGAATGTTTCTGGCGCCAGCAGGCGGTAGCGTCATGTTTCAAGCCTTCTGCAAGATGTTCTTCACGTGCTATTGTCCGCTTACGGTGGAAGGACGCGATCAACTGCCGGATCCGCCGTTCATCATCTGCAGCAATCATACTAGCCATATTGATAGCGCGGTTCTGATGACGGCTTCGGGCCTTCCGTTTTCTACATTCGCAATGCTGGGCGCGAGAGATTATTTTTTTGAAGCACCGCGAGTCAGATTCGTGGTTTCTCGATTCATGAATGTCATCCCGATCGATCGCCACGCGCAGCACAATTCTCTGCGGAACAGTTTGGCGATGTGTGGTGATTTTCTGCAGCGAACGCGCGGCAATTTGATCTTCTATCCTGAAGGTACGCGCTCTTCGAACGGCGACATTCACGCATTCAAGAAGGGTGCGGGGATGTTTGCCGTCGAACTCGGAGTGCCGGTCGTGCCTGCTTACATCGAGGGCGCCCGCAGCATTCTGGCAAAAGGAAAATTCGTACCGCGGCCGGGAACCGTGACGGTTCGCTTTGGGGCGCCGATTCGCTTCGCATCGGATTCGTCGAATGCTCTCGTCGGACGCGGAATTCGCAAAGCCGCAGTTGAGTTGCTCGAGCAGCGCATCCGCGGGCTCTGCCACAATCCTCCCTCCGGAGTCTTGGCTGGATTGCCTAAAGCTGGATTGTCCAAAACCGGATTGTCCGAAACTGGATCGGCTGAAGAAGAACAGCAAACAACGATTTCCATCTTGCCCGCACCGGTTCCGGGCCAGAATACGAAAGGCCGCAGGCTCGGCGGAACGCCGTAGTTGTAGATTTAGGAAGACACTATGTACGCGCCCAAGCACATGAAATGGTGGGGATGGGGAGATGAGGATGTCGCCTTCAACTCCAGCGGTCATCCCGGGGCGTGGCCGTATGCAAAGGCGAAACTGGGCGTAGAAAAAGATGAGGTAGCGGCTCCGGCTGTGCCCCTCGAAGCCGTGCACTTGCCCGAGGCGATTCGGTATGAGAAGTTCTCGAGCGAACTGCGGCAATCGATGCGCGCCGATCAGATCTGCGATGGCCGCTGGGAGCGCGTGATCCACGCCTATGGCAAGGGCTTTCGTGACTTGTTTCGCATGCGGCGGGGCATGGCTGAGGGCGCTCCTGACCTGGTCCTTTATCCAGAAAGCGAAGACGATGTCCTGGTTACGTTGCGGGCAGCGGCGCACCATGATGTCGTGATCATTCCCTTCGGAGGCGGTTCGAACATTGCCGGTTGCCTGGAGCGAAGCGAAAGCCGTCGCATGGCGGTATCGCTCGATATGCGGCGCATGCGACGCGTGCTGGTGGTGGATGCAGAGTCGCTTACGGCGCGCATTGAGGCGGGCGCTTTTGGTCCCGATCTCGAAGAGCAGTTGAATGGCTACGGACTCACGCTCGGCCATTTTCCAGACTCTTTCTTGCACTCGACTCTCGGCGGCTGGATCGCCACTCGATCAGCCGGAATGCAGAGCGACAAGTACGGCAAAATCGAAGATATGGTGATCGCACTGCGGATGGTTACGCCGGCCGGTGTATTGGCGACGCGCATCGTGCCCAAGTCCTCGAATGGAATTGACGTCAATCATTTGTGCATCGGCAGCGAGGGAACTTTGGGAGTGATTACCGAAGCGACGATGCAGGTACACCCACGTTCCGAAGCACACCGCACACACGGCTATCTCTTCCCTGAATTCGAAGCGGGCATAGAGGCCATGCGCGAATGCGTTCGAAAGGATTGCGTGCCTTCCATGTTGCGCTTGAGCGACCCTGACAAGACAGCGCTCTCGATGGCCTTCAAACCGCCATCATCGCAGCTCGCGCAGGCGGCGAGCAAAGTGATGAAGGGTTATCTCCGAGCAAAGGGTTTCGATTTTGCGCGAACGTGCCTTATGCTCACCACGTTCGAGGGCAGCAAAAACGGTGTGACGCGGCAACATCGCGAAGTGAATGCTATCTACCGCCGCTTTGGCGGAGTGGACCTCGGTCCTAGTTCGGGGAAATCTTTCGAGTCGACCAAGTACGATTTCCCTCACATCCGTGATTTTCTTTTAGATCGTGGTGTCACCTCCGATGTGAGCGAAACCTCCACGGTCTGGAGCAAACTGGTTCCTCTGTACCGCGCGACCACCACCGCTTTGCGTGGGGCGATTGCTGAGAGCGGCGCGCCGCCGTGGGTGGGATGCCACATCAGTCATACCTATCACACTGGCGCGAGCCTCTATTTAACCTTCGCATGCCGGCAGCCGGATGGGCATGAGATGCAACAGTATCTGCACGCGAAACGAGCGGTCCAACAGTCGTTTATCGACTGCGGCGCTACGTTGTCGCACCATCACGCCGTCGGCACCGAACACCTGCCGTGGCTGGCCGATGATATTTCGCCTCTGGGTGTTACGGCCATCGCCGCCGTCAAGGCAGGGCTCGACCCCGATAACGTTATGAACCCGGGGCGCTTGCGGCCGTCTGGGGCGCCGTTTGAGGAGTGGTTGAGAATCGGGAGTCAACGTCAAACCAGCTCCAGTCGAACTTGACGTCCGACCACAGCAGCAGCCTTTTGAAGCGTAGTCAGGGTAATGGCATCATTATCGGGATCAAGGAGCCGGTCGAGGGCGGAACGGCTGGTGCGCATCCGCCGCGCCATTTCGACCTTGGTCAAGCCTTTCTGTTGCATAGCGGCCTCAACCTGCCGTGCGACAACGCGTTTGATGGCAGTTGCGCTGACTTTCTCATACAGGCCTTCTTCACGCAGCCAGCTGTCGAAAGTTGAGCCAATGTTCTTTTTCTTCATGCTGCCGATCCTTTCTTGCGTCTGATTGCCAGATCAATCTCCTGTTTGGGCGTCTTCTGCGTTTTCTTCATGAACCCATGCAATAGCACCATACAGTCTTGTTCAACGCAGAAGAGAACGCGGGCGATGCGACCGTGCGGTAAGCTGCTTCGAACTTCCCACAGTTCTCGACCGAGAGGACGCACCAGCGGCATTCCAATAGGCCAGGAGAATTCAACGTCTTTGATGTCCTCTCCGATGATTCTGCGGTCTTCAGCATCCAGACTTTTGAGCCACTCTCGCACGGGTTCTCGTCCGCTATCGGAGCGATAGAACCGTGCTGGCAGTCGCTTCAGACTTGTATTCATATAGTGTACCATTATTGGTACGTAACGTTAAGAATATATTTTAGTGTCATCCATCGTAAGCGGAAACCGAGAAGTCAAAGATAGCCCCGCAACAATGAGCGCACGCGGAAGCAGATGAGGGACCGGTGAAGAACATTCAGATTATCGATGGTGCAGATAACGCGACGTACAGCATTTTCCAAGCAAGCGATGAGGAATTTGGGACAATCTTCCCGCTGCCTGGGCAGGACATAGAAGTTGTCGAGGATTATGTCGACCGAGTTGGTGAAGACGAAGCGGATAGGACTCTCTCAAAGCTGTGGGAGAGGCCGATACATAAGAGCGATGCCCATGGCATACACGGCACCCTTTACTACGACTATAAAAAGAAGGCCAAGTACCTACCCGAATCGAAGCGCGAAATGGATCGCCCCGCGGGCCAAATCAGCCAGCCGGAACAAGATCTGTACAGAAGATTACGGGAGATTCATGGCGGTGGAAAGACGAACTCCTAGGTCTGCTTCCTACCCATCGGCGGGAAGCCAACTGTACACTCCCGCTAAATTCGGTCATTGCCGCCGCCGCCGCTTCTTGGCATAATGATGGGGCTCTGGCCGATTGCGCCACGGGATTTATCCGTGGGAAGAACGGCCCACATGCGTTTTCTGGCAAGCATCTTTACTCCCACGGGCAACCGGCGGCTGAATGAGCTGATTGGTTTCCTGCTGTGCGTCTCTGCGCTCCTCCTATTCCTCGCGCTGGCTTCCTATTCTCCGCTTGATCCTTCGCTCAATAGCGCCTCAGTACTGACCGGAACCCACGCGGCCCGCAACTGGATTGGCGTGGTCGGAGCGCTCATCTCAGACATCGCCCTCCAGTTCTTTGGCATCGGAGCGTTCCTGCTGCCCATCTTCCCTGCGATGCTTGGAATGCGCTGGTTTGCTTCGCGGAAGGTTCAGTCTCCTATCGCGAAGAGCCTGGGCGGAATCTGGCTGGTGATGTTTGTACCCGCAATGCTGGCTCTGCTGCCGGGACACTTGCGCTGGATGAACGTGATTCCGATTGAAGGGCTGCTGGGAAGAGTTGTAGGCGATATGCTCATCCACTACCTGAACGTGGCGGGCGCGTATATCGTTTGCGCCAGCGTGCTGGCAGTGGCGCTTTATCTCTCGACCGCGTTCTCGTTTTCCTCGATTCGACTGTGGGCGCCGACCCGGTTTGCGTTCGTGACCGCGCTATGGAACCGCTATCTGGATTGGCAGGAAGAGCGGACCAAACGGCGGCAGCAGAAGGAATTGGAGAATCGGCGAATTTCGAAGCCGGTGGTGAAGACGCAGCTGATTCCATCGCGCCATGCGGCCGCGGAGCCGATGGTGCAGGCGAGAGTTGCTCCGGAGCCGCGACGTACCGGCATCGAGCGCACACTGGAGCCCGAGGTTACGCAGGATGCTCCAGCGGCGACTGGAGGAATTTTGCCCGAGTCGTTGGCTGCGGTTGAAAGCGCGATCGATCCCCAAGTTACGCAGCGCGCCGACAGCGATCACAAAGCCAAGACCACGATGCCGCGGATCGCGGGCGGGTACAAGTTGCCCTCGAGCAGTTTGCTGCAGCGCGCGGATGAGCAGCAGACCGTGGACGCTGACGAATTAAAACTGTTGGCTCAGGTGCTGACAGAGAAATATGCCGAGTTCGATGTGCATGGGCAGATTACGCAGATCAATCCTGGACCCGTGGTTACGACGTTTGAGTTCAAGCCGGATGCCGGCATCAAGTACAGCCGCATCACCAACCTCACGGACGATCTTTGTTTAGCGCTGAAGGCGGAGAGCATTCTGATCGAGCGCATGGCGGGGAAATCGACGGTCGGCATTCAGGTGCCAAATCGCGAACGCGAGATCATTTGGCTGCGGGAGAACATCGAGTCGCAGGAATTCATGGGCCATAAGTCGAAGCTGACCATGGCTCTGGGAAAAGATATCAATGGGCGCATTCAGGTTGCCGACCTGGCGGGAATGCCGCACCTGCTGATTGCCGGATCGACCGGCGCGGGCAAGAGCGTTGCCATCAACGCCTTCATCATGTCGATTCTGTATAAGGCGACGCCGGACCAGGTGCGGCTGATTCTGGTGGATCCGAAGCGGCTGGAGCTGGGCAATTACGAAGGCGTGCCCCATCTTTATACTCCGATCATCACGGAGCCGAAGCTGGCGGCGAATGCTCTGCGTAATGCAGTGCGGGAGATGGAGCGGCGGCTGAAGTTGCTGGCGGCGAAGGGCGTGCGCAACATCGATCAGTACAACCGGCTGTTCGATAGCGCGACGCCGAGCCTCTTCGAAGAAGATTCCGATGACAAGCCGATTCCCTTCATCGTGATCATCATCGACGAATTGGCTGACCTGATGATGCTCGATTCGTCGAACGTAGAGGAATCGATCACGCGGCTGGCGCAAATGGCGCGCGCTGTGGGAATTCACCTGGTGCTGGCAACGCAGCGTCCGTCGGTGGATGTGATTACCGGATTGATCAAGGCTAACTTCCCGGCGCGAATTTCTTTTCGGGTTGCGACCAAAGTGGATTCGCGAACGATTCTCGACGCCAACGGCGCCGAGGCACTGCTGGGCAAGGGCGACATGCTGTATCTGCCGTCGGGATCGGCGCGAGTACATCGTCTGCATGCGCCGCTGGTTACGGAAAAAGAGATTGCGGCGGTGGTTGAGTTCTGGAAGCAGCAGGGCACGGCGGAGTATCAGCAGCAGTTCCTGGAGGTGCCGAAAGATGAGCGTGAAACTTCTGCCGGTGGCAGCGCTGGCGAGGGATCTGACAGCAGCGGCGAGGACGATCCGCTTTATCAGGATGCGGTGAAGCTAGTCGTGGAGTTTGGGAAAGCCTCCACTTCCCTGCTGCAACGACGGCTGCGCATCGGCTACGGGCGCGCCGCGCATTTGATCGATCTGATGGAGCAGGATGGGATTGTCGGCGCGGCGGATGGCCCAAAGCCGCGGGAAGTGTTGAAGAGACCGGATTGGATTTCGGAGATAGAAGAGACCACGCGGTAGGGCAAGTGCACCACGCAGAAAACTTTAGGTCATCCAGTCCTGCGGGAAACTGAGGCGTGGAAAAGCGCAGCCTGCGCAGTTTTCCGAGCACAAGTGCAAGCTGGCCGAGCCTACGGAAGGTTAGCGACTATCTAGGACGATGCAGCGCGGGACTGCGGTTTCTTCATGACGCTGAAATTCCGCAAGCCGTGGATCAGCCTGCAGATAAGCAGCCTAACGCCCGCACCGGTTAGCTAGATGCGCATTCTCCGACGTGCGATGCCGGCGAGAACTAGCAGCCCCGTTCCGAACAAGCCCATTGTGGCGGGCTCTGGAACTGTCGACCTGCTGCTTCCGCAACCACCGCCGATAGAGTTATTGTCCAACGTCACGGCACCATTCAGCGCCAAGGCACTCCCACAGCCGATGCTTGCGCCGCTATCCAACGTGATGCTGGTGTTGGCGAGGATATTTCCCTCGAACTGGGTGCCAGAACCGAGAGTTGCGGAACTTCCGACCTGCCAAAACACGTTCTTGTCCAAGCTGCTGGAAAAAATGACAGCCGAACTGCTCGCGGTGGTGAGCGTACTGCCTATCTGAAAAACAAACACGGCATTGGGGTTACCCAAGTCATTGAGAGTCAGAGTTCCGGTCAACTGCGCGGAACTGGCAAAGAAATATACGCCGGGGGTAAGAATCATTCCACCAAGGTTTTTACTCGTCAGGGTGGCAGTGGGAGTCATATTAAATGCCGCGTTGTAGGCCGTCAGCAGATCTTTTTTAGCCTGCGCCGCGGCAGCGTTACATGCGTTGGTCGATCCGCTCACGCTCCCCGGTGGAAAGCCGCTGATCGCACAACCTGCACTGACACCCATGTCTCCGATGAGAATGCTGGAGCCGGTGTTGGTCACGGCTGAACCAGCCAGCACGGCATAGCCTCCGGCAGTTCCCAGAGTGATCGAGTCGGCATTAGCACTGGTTATCAATAACGGGAGCAAGAAAAACGAGAGGGTCAAGCAAGCAACGCGGTGAGATTTCATATCTGCCTCCTGCGCGACTCCAAAGAGCAGAGCCAGCGATTGGAAGACCAAGAAATCAACCAGCTGAGCTTATTCTTTGGAATGGGATATCTTCCAACTGGATCAAATTACAATCGTGGCTGATTCAGTGTCTGGTCAAAATTGCACAATCTTGAAACAAATCGGAGTGGTGTCCTAGTGATTTGTTGCGACCAAGGTGGGATTTGATGCCGCTAACGTTAGCGTGGCACGGGTCGCCATCATACGATTCTATAAATGGAGTCCTTTATTGTCCTGATCGTTGCAGAGCTAGCCTGGTCCTGCTCCAAAGAGTCGCAGGAGATATCACCTTGGAATTATTGATAAATAGATAACTTACTGATTCTGAGGTTTGCGCCAAGAGCGCAGGTTCATGGCGTAGAGGGCAATGCAGAACAAGTTTGCGGGAATAAAGCCGAATTGCGAAGTCCGCAGGCCTATGAGGCAGACAACCGCGCTGTTAATGGCCGCCAGGATCCAACCCTCCCAACATCGTTTCCCGACTAGAATAGTCGACACAACTGTTAATACGCACGACAAATAATCAAGCCTGAACGGCACTGCAACCTCCCCGGACAATTTGAGTATGACGCAGTGGCGGCGAATTGTCTGCGAACGGAAGTGAGCGTCCCATTGGTTTGGTTTGGGCTCGGGTAGAATCTCTCGTAACATCTCGATGGAACGGGAGTCATCTCATGAAAGTTCTTACCGAATACCTGAAATTTCATACCAAAACGCATCGGGCCTACGTGCATATCACGCCGCAGGTGGAAGAGATCGTGCGCAAGAGCCAAGTGCAGGAAGGCATGGTGCTGGTTTCCGCTATGCACATTACGGCGGGCGTTTATGTGAACGACAACGAGAGTGGGTTAATCGAGGATATCGATCAGTGGCTGGAACACCTGGCTCCCTTCCGTAAGAACTACAAGCATCACGAAACCGGCGAGGATAATGGCGACTCGCACTTGAAGGCTCTGCTGATTCATCACGAGGTGATCGTTCCGATTACCTCCGGCAAACTTGATCTAGGGACTTGGCAGCGAATCTTCTACGCGGAATTCGATGGGCAGCGCGACAAGCGGGTGATTGTGAAGGTGATGGGTGAGTGAAGCGTCGGCGGGTGTCGCATGGCTAAGATGCGCGGGCAACTTCGTACCGATAGAGCCGGCGGCTTGTAGTATCCTGATTTGCCTGAAGACGAATTCAGGGCGGTAATTCTGCATCGTTCTGGTTAGGATTGGAGAAACATGGGAGATGAAGCGCAGGAGTTACGGGAGAATGCAGAGAAAGCTAGAGAGGACCGCTCTCTGGCGGCAGTATCGTTAACGATGGCTGTGCTGGCGGTGTTCGTGGCCGTAGTGTCACTGCTGGGGCATCGGGCGCACACGGAGGAAGTTGTGTTGCAGGCGAAGTCTTCCGATCAGTGGGCTTATTACCAGGCCAAGAGCATTCGCGAGCATGAGGATGATTTGTTCGCCGATTTTGCGGCCGCAGCAGGTGTAAGCGACGCTGGAGCGATGGCCAAGTTCAAGGAAAAATCGGCGCAGGAAAGCGAGCGTTACAAGCACGACAAGGCAGAAATTCAGGATGAAGCGCGCAAGCTGGAGGCCGAGGTTTTGATGGAGGAAAGGCGCGCTGACCGCTACGACCTAGCTGAAGTGTTTCTTGAGATTGGACTTGTAATTACCTCAATCACATTGCTTTCTGGACGGCGAATCTTCTGGCATTTAGGCATTGTGCTGAGCGTGGTTGGAGTGGTGGTGGCGGTAATGGGAGCAATCATTCACTGAGGCTGACCAACAACTTCGTACTCGCTCTTAACCAAGCCGCTGGGATAGTGCTGCGTGGCTATGTGACGGAGACGCACATCGCGCGGCACGGTGCCGAATAGCGGAATGCCTTCGCCGATCAGCACTGGCACCCGAGTAATGATTAGCCGTTGAATCAGCCCTGCGCGCAGGAAGTTTTGAATCGTGATTCCTCCATCGATGTAAAGGTGATGGGCGCCGCTGGCAGCAAGCTTTGAAACGATCTCAGCTGGAGGACCGCCCATCTGCTCCACGACGCCTCCGCGAACTTTGGATAAGTCGACGGGCCGGCTACTCAGAACTACTACACGCTTATCGCCGTAAGGCCACTCCGGAAAGGCCAGAACCGTCTCGAAAGTATTGCGGCCGATCACCAGCGCATCAATGGTAGCGATGAATTCGTTGTAGCCGTGCGGTTCTCCGCCGCCCTCGGGAAGAAAATCGAAGGAGCCGTTCTGCCGCGCGATGAAGCCGTCAAGGCTGGTGCCGATAAAAACAGAACACGTCATAGTGGAGTCCTAGGAAACTGCTGAACGTACTCTTCAATTCCACTGATTGGAGTGTGTTTGCAACTTCCCGAAAGCCGCACTATTGTAACCTTTGCGCCTGCTCTGGCGGCTGCGCAGTTTCATCAAGGCTGTAAATAAGAATGGGAAAATAAAGAACCGGATTAGGACTTTTGCATCGAGAGCGCAGATGAAATCGCTTCTTGAGTCATTTGTCCATCCACCATGCGCCAGATTCCCAGCGGGTTGTCGTTCTTCAATTCCATTGGCAATCCATCCTCTGGAAATCCTTGATAGCAAACCGGCCGCGTAAATCTGAAAATTGCACGCGTTCCAACCGACGTGGAGCGACCGTCTGAGGTCGAAGGATACGGACCTCCGTGCACCATCGCATGGCACACTTCGACTCCAGTGGGAAACCCGTTAAAGACGAGGCGTCCGACTTTATTCTCGAGGATCGCGATAAGATCGGCGAACTCATGGAGATCTTGTTCCGTACCATGAATCGTCGCGGTGAGATGGCCTTCGAGAGAGCGGGCGATCTCGAGAATCTGATCGCGGATCGAATGCCGGACGAGAAGCGTCGTGGGGCCAAAGATCTCCCCATCCAGGTCGGACGCTAGAAACGTAGCTGCATCGGTTTGGAAGAGCGCGGAGCCTACGGCGAAACCGGCGCTCTGCGAGGCTTTCGGAGCCTCGGCAACGAGCGTGACGGCAGCATCCGCTTTCCGCCCGGCGAGCGCTGAATCATATGATGAGTGGATGCTCCTGGTCAGCAGATGGAAGGGCGCGGAATCATCGACCAATTGCCGTAACTTATCGGTAAACGAGGCAGCTTCGTTGCCATGCGGGAAAAAAACCATTCCCGGCTTGGTGCAGAACTGACCAGCGCCCAGAGTGAATGAAGTGTGCAATCCCGCCGCGATGGTTTCGCCGCGCTCTCGCAGGGCATCCGGTAAAATGAAAACGGGATTTGTACTGCTCATCTCCGCGTAGAACGGAATCGGCTCGGGGCGCGCCGCTGCCACATCCATTAATGCTCTGCCTGCCGTTCGTGATCCGGTGAAGCCGCCGGCTTTCACTAAAGGATGCTTCATCAGCGCCGTGCCAATCTGCGCGCCGCTGCCGAACAGCAGCGAGAAAACGCCTTCCGGCAGATTGCACTCCTGAACGCTTTCTCGCACCATCTGTCCCACGAGCTCACTGGTGCCGGGATGCGCGGCATGCGCTTTGACGATGACAGGATTTCCAGAAGCAAGAGCGGACGCGGTGTCTCCTCCGGCAACCGAGAATGCCAGCGGGAAGTTGCTCGCGCCAAACACAACCACGGGACCCAGCGGGCGCAACATGGAACGAATATCCGGCTTGGCCGCAGGCTTGCGGTCAGCGTCGGCGCGATCAATACGCGCGTCCACCCAGGATCCCTCTTCCGCAACCTCCGCAAATAACCGAAGCTGAGCACAGGTACGCGCGGTCTCACCCTGCAAGCGCGCCTTTGAGAGAGCAGTTTCCTGCTGCGCTCGTTCGACAATGTCAGCAGCAATGGATTCTATCTTCGACGCGATCGTGCGCAGAAATGCGCCGCGGTCACGCCCCGAAACGCGGCTATAGAGGGCAAAAGCTTCCGATGCGAGGCGAGCTGCAAGTTCTACGTCTTCTGCAGTTGCGGCAGCAAATCCTGGTTGCAGCTGTTGCCCAGTCGTAGGATCCGTGGCATAGGACAACTCCCCTGCTCCATTGCCTTCGCGAAACCCGATTAGTGATCGACCAAAAAGTTTTGTCATTCTCTCCTACTTCGCGGTTGGTAAGGCGTAGCTGCCGGTTGATTGCGGCTTTGACCGCAGAGCATCACGAACAATTCTTTGCATCTGCTTCAGTTCGTCGCCGACCAATTCGAGGCGCGGCGGACGCACCCGGGGATTTCCCATCCCCACTTCGGCTTGAACGAGCTTGATCAACTGAACGAAGTTCGGCACCGTGTCCATGCGAAGCAAGGGCAAGAACCAGCGATAGAGTTCAAATGCTTTATCGCTCTCGCCATGAATTCCATAGTTGAACAAGTCAACCGATTCCCGAGGGAACGCGTTGGCCAGGCCCGCAATCCAGCCGGTCGCTCCAACGCCGATCGCCTCCAGCACTGCGTCATCCACACCCACTGAGATTTCCAAGCGGCGATCGAGGAGCGCGCGAATGGCGGATACGCGCCGGGCATCCGTGCTCGATTCCTTTACGGCTTCAAAGTTCTCATGTTCCGCGGCCAATTCACGGATTTGTTCCGGAAGAAAATCGGTTCCGTAGGCGATGGGGTTGTTGTAGAGCATGCAGGAAAGCGGAGTCGCTTCGAAGACGGCGGCGACGTGGGTTTTCATTTCCCGCCAATTTCCCTGGTAGACGTAGGGCGGCAGCACCATCAACGCATCGCAGCCCAGCTCGGCAGCGGCCTTCGCCTGCGCGATCGCTTCCGAAGTCGTGAGCGCGGAAATAGAAGCCACCACAGGTCCGCGACCACCGACGGCGCTGACGCAGGTGCGCAAAATCTCCGCCTTCTCATCAGAGGACAAAGCTGCACCCTCTCCCAAGGAACCGAGCGCGACAATCCCTGAGCAACCATTGTCCAGAAGCCAACGGCAATGCTTGGCCAAAAAATTGTGATCGACGCGAAGATCCTCGGTGAATCCGGTGGTGATTGCAGGGATCACGCCCTTCCAGTTCATCAGTGTTCTCCTATCCTTTCGCTGTGTTGCAGTTCAACTCGCCCGCCGTGGCCGCTAGGGTCTCTACTCGAGCCGGGAAAACCGGCGGCCGAACCGAATCCGGTTTCCACTTAAAAAGGAATTGCAGCGCGGCTCCGCATATACGGCCCTGGCATGGGCCCATGCCGCAACGCGTGTGCAACTTGGCGGAGCGCCATGAGGTGTGCTCACGAAGACGCGAATGGGAAACGTCCTCGCATCGGCAAACGATGGTCTCGGGCAAAGGTAGGCTTCTCAGCTCCGGGCGAAGGCGGAATGTGCGATCGAGCAATTGCGCAAAGCGGCGCGCCTTATGGCGTTCGCCGAACAGCGCTCTCGCTTCAGCCGTGCGCCCGACAGAAGCCAGGCCCGCGATCTGACCTTCTACGAGAGCCAGCTCAACGCCTCCGATACTTGTGGGTTCGCCAGTGCAGAAAATGGATGCCACTGTCGTTCTCTGAAAGTCATCCACCTGCACACAGCCGTTGACGAGTGCACACCCCAGCAACAAGGGCAATTCGATGTTGGGAACGAGATGAAAACCGCAGGCTAAGTAATCGCACGGGATCGTTTCGACTCTGCCAGCGCGCGAAATGGTTACGCTTTTGAGAGTCTGCTCGCCGTGAGCGGCGAGCGGCCAACTGTTTGCGGCGAATGGAATTCCAGCGAGGCTGCGTTTCAACTGAACCCCTTGAATAATCTTCGCCGGCCAGCCGAGCAGCGCCGCGCCGAACCGAGCCAGATTTCCCCAGGATGCTTGCTCGCTAATCAGCGGAATCTCGGCGCCGTGCTCGCGGAGGTAGGCGGCAACGGCCAGCAGCAGTGGACCAGTTCCGGCAACGATCACGCGCTTGCCGCGAATCGGCAGCCCGCATTTGACCATGGCTTGCAAGCCGCCCGCGCCCATCACATTGGGTAAGGTCCAGCCTGGGAAAGGCAGAAATCGTTCCCTGGCTCCGGTTGCGAGGATGAGCTTCTCGTAGGTGAGTTCGCAAAAGCCATCGAGATTTTCGGCCAATAAAACGCCGGCAACTGGCTGATGCACCACGCGCAACCCACACAACGAGGTAACTCCTGCCGCGGACAAACGCTCAACCCATTTCGAAGCCTCGGTACTTTGTTTACTGTCTGACGTTTTATCTTCCGACTGACCGCGCCAGATCTGCCCACCGAGTTTGAAGTTGTCATCGACAATACCGACGCGGACGTCGCACTCCGCGGCACGAGCGGCGGCTGCCATGCCTGCGGGCCCTCCCCCAATCACGAGGACCTCGAAATGAAGTTGCGTTTCCCGAATCATGTTTCTTATTTCTCGGTATTAACTTCCATGCCTTGCTCACACAACACCTGGCAACTTCGGCAATGCACTTTCCCATCGATAGTTACGCGACACTCAAAACAAATTCCCATACCGCACAGTGGACCGCGCGGTTCGCCATTGACTGACGTGCGGCAAGCTTGTCCGGCAATCATCATGGCAACCGCGACCGTCGCAGCGAATGGCACAACAACTGGCGCCCCGTTCACCGTCAGCGTAACTTGATCGGACGCAACGGAACTAGGCATGCACATGCTCCTTCACGGTTCGCGAGGGCAGGTACGGTTCCACGGGGATCTCCGATTTCCTGCCGGTGATCTGATCGGCGAGAAGGCGCGCAGTGCCAAGCGATGTGGTAATTCCCAAACCTTCATGTCCGGTCGCCAGGAATACGGTCTTGTCTCCTGTCGATTGCCCAATCAGAGGAAGCTTGTCGGGAGTAGCGGCGCGAAATCCTGTCCAGGTGCGAACAGTCGACATCTGAGCGAGGCCCGGCATGTATTCTTGCGCACGTTGCAGCATACGCACCAGCATGAAGTTATCCACGGCCTTGTGCTCCGCACCGTACTGCCGCGAACTTCCGATGAGAATCTGTCCGGTTCGGCGAGGCTGCACATTAAACGCCACCGAATCGGCGGTCAACGAGTGAGCACTTTTCAGATAACCAAGCTCCACCAACTGATGCCGCACAAATCCCGGATAGCGATCGGTAATGACCAGATGTCCTTTCCTCTTCTGAATTTCAAGTCCCGGCGTCAGTTCTGGAGCAGAAGCTCCCGCGGCATTCACGATAACTTCCGCGAGCATCTTCGAGCCATCGGTGAACTCAACGCGTCCTTCGCCGATTCGCGCCACAGAAACATCGAGGCGAACTTTTACGCCATGTTTTTGCGCGCGGCTCAACAAAAAGCGCGCTGCGCATGGCGGATACAGCACACCATCTTCCGGAACGAGAATACCTCCGGCCAGATTTTGTCGAAGGTTGGGCTCGAGACTTTGCAAGGCGTGCGCGTCCAGCACTTCCGTGGGAACTCTGCGCTTGCCGTAGTAGTCCTGTTTGCGGCGGACTTCGATCATCTCTTCTTCATCCGCCGCCACCCAGATCGTGCCGCACTGGTCGTACTCCACGTCCTCCGGCAAGCTGGGTCTCAATTCCTGCCACAGCTGCTGCGAGTAGCGAGTTAAGGCAAACTGCGCATCGGAGTCGTCCATCACCACGATGTGGCCCATACCGGCGGCGGTCGCTCCGCTTCCAACGATGTCCCTGTCCACGACCGCGACCTGCAAGCCGCGATGCGCAAGTTCATCGGCGCAGGCCGCGCCCACAATTCCGGCGCCCACAACCACGACATCGTAGTTAGCTTTGCTCATGCGCGAATTCCCATGCGCAGCGGGTCGCGCGGGTCCAGCACCAACTCTGCTTCGGCATTTACAAATGCTGATCCCGTGATGCTTGGATACACTTTGCCATCGCGTATCTTCACGCTGCCCTCAAACACGCTGCCGACAATACTTTCCTGCTTCCACGTTTGCCCTTCGCGGATCTTGCCGTCGGCATAAAGGCAGGCCAGCTTGGCGCTGGTGCCGGTGCCGCAGGGTGACCGATCGTAAGCTTTGCCGGGACAGAGCACGAAATTCTTGCTGTCGACTCCCGGAAGTTGCGATGGAGCATACAACTCGACGTGATCGATCTCTTTGCCGTCCGCACCGGTGATGCCCTGATTACGAAGAGCCTGCCGGATCGCCCAAGTGAAAGCCGTTAGTTCGTCGACATTCCGGAGGGTGAATTCCATCGGGTGGTTGCGGGCGTGATCGCGGACATGATCGCGGACAAGGAAAAACCAGTTTCCACCCCAGGCTACATCTCCCTTAACCTCGCCATAACCGGGTACGTCGACCGCGACATTCGCGGCGCTGCGATAGCTGGCGACATTATTAACCGTGACCTCGCCGCCTTCGTGCAGAACTGCGCTAACGATTCCCACCGGTGTCTCGACTTTGTGCTCACCCGGTTCGATTCGTTTCATATAGGCCAAAGTAGCAATCAGCCCGATCGTGCCGTGACCGCACATTCCTAAATAGCCGACGTTATTAAAGAAGATGACACCGGCGGCGCATGAAGGATCTACAGGATCGGATAATAATGCACCAACCATCACGTCGGAGCCTCGCGGTTCATTCACGACGGCCGAGCGAAAAGCATCGTGCTCAATGCGGAAACATTCCAGCCTCTCAGCCTGCGAACCACTGCCCAGATCAGGGCCGCCGCTCACCACTAAGCGGGTTGGCTCCCCGCCGGTATGGGAATCGATCACCCGAACCCTATGGCATTGTTTATCAGTCATTTCGGTCGTTGATTTTCGGTAGTTCCGGCTCTATACCAGAATGCGATAACCAGCGGTCCATGCAAGCTTGCTAAGAAACGCTGGCTGAGATTTAAGTAGCCGCCTTCGTATTTTATGGATACAATATGCAATCGTCAAACCCAAATTCCACCTACAAGGTACCTGGCATTGATCGAAAAACAGACGCCACAAGGGTCAGAGCCAGAAGATCTTAAACACCGGGAATTCACCCGCGGCCTCACTTTATTCGACTCGACCATGCTCGTGGTCGGGGCCATGATTGGCTCAGGAATCTTTATTGTCCCAGCAGAAATGGCTCGCAACATCGGAAGTGCAGGCTGGCTGCTGGTGGCGTGGGGCGTGGCTGGTGCGCTCACCATTGCCGGCGCGCTGTGTTATGGAGAACTTTCCGGCATGATGCCGCACGCGGGCGGCATGTACGTTTACCTGCGCGAAGCCTATTCGCCCTTATGGGGTTTTCTCTACGGCTGGACCTTGTTCTCCGTGATTGAGACGGGCACCATCGCGGCTGTTGCGGTTGCGTTCGCGCGATTTTCTGGAGTGCTCTGGCCTTCGATCTCCGAAGACAAATATCTGATTGCTCCGGTTCGCTTCTCGAATCACTACGCCGTTTCACTTTCGACCGCTCAGTTGCTGGCGATTGGCGTAATCGCATTGCTCACCTTCTGTAACACTCTCGGACTCCGCTACGGCAAGCTGGTTCAGAATGTCTTCACTGTGGCCAAGACTTGCGCTCTGGGCGGGCTGATTGTTTTGGGTATTTTTGTGGGACGTAACGCTGCCGCGCTGCACGCAAATTTTAGCGATCCGTGGCACGCGCACGGGATTACGTCCATGGGAGGCGGATTCACGACGGCGACACTCTCCGGCTTATTCGTCGCCATCTGCCTGAGCCAGACCGGATCGCTATTCTCCGCCGATTCGTGGCACAACATCGCCTTCGCCGCCGGTGAAGTAAAACGTCCGGAGCGCAATGTCACGCGCGCCATGGTGATCGGCACAGTCGTCGTGATCGGGCTTTATATTCTTGCCAATGTCGCTTATCTGGTGACGCTCCCGCTGGAGGCAATTCAGCATGCGCCGTCAGATCGCGTCGGAACTGCCACCTTGCGGGCGATCTTTCCAGGCGTTGGAACCTCGGTGATGGCAGCCGCGATCATGATCTCGACCTTCGGCACCATCAATGCTCTGACTTTAACGGGCGCACGTGTCTACTATGCGATGGCTCGCCAAAGGCTCTTCTTGCCTTTCGCCGGAAAACTTAATGCGGCAAACGTTCCCGCATCTTCGTTGTTGTTGCAGGGACTCTGGGCTGCCTCGCTGGTATTGCCCCGCACCTATGATCCGGCGACGCAGGCTTGGGGCAACCTGTATAGCAACCTGCTCGAGTACGTCATTTCTGCCGCGCTAATTTTTTATGTGTTGACGGTTGCCGGCGTATTTCGGCTTCGTATCAAGCGGCCTAATGCGGTTCGACCGTACCGCACGATCGGATACCCGGTGGTCCCTGCTTTTTATATTCTCGCGGCCAGCGCCATCCTCTTTGTGCTGTTCGCTTATCGTCCAGCGACCACGTGGCCGGGGTTGCTCATTGTCCTGTTGGGCATACCAATTTACTTTTTGATCGCTGGTACGGGACGAATGCAAACTGTGCAGTCGTCGAAATCCGGAACAGCTGATCTTCAAAGTGCAGAGTGACCAAAATGTTCGATTGCTTCAGGAGAGATGGAATGCTCTTAAACGCCAGGACGTGGGACAGCCGAAAGGTGAAGCAAACATCGCTGCATCCGTTAGGCAGGGCCATCGGAAAGAAGACCGTTGGAATGAAAATCGTCGGAGTGATCGGAGTCGTGTGGCTCAGCGTGCTCACACTCAATGCCCAATCCCCAGCGACGACTGAACTCCTGCGCCGCGCGTTTTTTGAGCATGATTTTGCAGTTAAGTCATTCGGGCCTGTGCGCTGGCTGAATGGAGGATCTTCCTATACGACCCTTGAGGCCTCGGCGGGAGGCGACAAAACAGCAGATCTGGTGCGCTATGACGCGTCCACGGCACAGAGAGAGGTATTGGTCTCCGCACAACAGTTGATCCCAGCCAACGAGAAAAACCCTATCTCAATCGAAGATTATGCCCTAACCCCTGATACTAACCGGGTCTTAATCTTCACCAATTCGAAACGCGTTTGGCGTCAGCACACGCGCGGAGACTATTGGGTGCTCGACCGGAAATCGGGCACTCTCCGAAAATTGGGAACTGCGGGACCACCATCAACTCTCATGTTTGCGAAGTTCTCGCCCGACGGGTCGAAAGTAGGATACGTGCGTTTCAACAATATTTACGTCGAAGATCTCTCAAGCGGAGAAATTACGCGCCTGACCTCCGACGGATCCGAAAAGATTATTAATGGCACATCCGATTGGGTGTATGAAGAGGAGTTCGACGTCCGCGATTCCTTTCGCTGGAGTCCGGACGGCAAACGTATTGCTTACTGGCAGTTCGACACGAGCGCGATAAAGAATTTCGCCTTGATCTACGACACTGGTGCGCCGTATAAGCCGCTGACAAATATTCCTTACCCCGAGTTCGGCGTCTATCCCACGGTCAAGGAAATTCCCTATCCGCAGCCGGGCACGCCCAATGCATCCGTTCGCATTGGGGTTGTACCGTCGGTTGGAGGTGAGACACGATGGATGCAGGTTCCGGGATATGCGAACGATAATTACATCGCCCGTATGGATTGGGCTGGAGATTCAGACACACTGGTGCTGCAACATTTGAATCGTCTGCAGAACACGAACGACGTGCTGCTGGCGGAGGTGAAAACGGGTGCGGTGCGAAGTGTCTATCAAGATCATGACAGCGCCTGGGTCGATGTAGTCGACCATTTGCAATGGCTGCATGGCGGCAAGGATTTTTTGTGGGTCAGCGAAAAAGACGGCTGGCGGCATGTTTACCTGATTTCCAGAGACGGCAAGCAAATGCATCTAGTGACGCAGGGTGAATTCGATGTAGAAGAATTGCTGGGAGCCGGTGCAGAAGAACAGTGGATCTACTATACGGCTTCGCCGCAAAATGCCACACAACGCTATCTTTACCGTACTCGACTTGATGGGAAACCAACGACCGAACGATTAACGCCGGCGAACGAACCGGGAACCCATTCCTATAACGTTTCGCCGGACCTAAGTTGGGCCATCCATACTTATTCAACCTTCGACTCGCCGCCTGTAACCGACCTCATTCGTTTGCCAGATCACAAACCGCAGCGAGTGCTCGAAAATAACGAACGGCTTCGATCGGCGGCCGAGGATCTTCTTTCCGGCCCGACCGAGTTCTTTCAAGAAGATATCGGCAATGGCTTAAAACTGGACGGATGGCTCATCAAACCGAAAGACTTCGACCCTTCAAAAAAGTATCCGATCCTCATCTATGTGTACGGCGAACCGGCCGCGCAGACCGTGGTCGATCGCTGGGACGACTGGAATGGAACTTTCCATCGGGCTCTGGCGCAAGCGGGCTACATTGTTGCAAGCTTTGACAACCGTGGCACGCCCGCGCCGAAGGGACGCGCCTGGCGCAAGGTCATATACGGCAACGTTGGAGTCCTATCATCAAAGGAGCAGGCGCTGGCTTTGCAAGCCCTGGAACAAGCTCGGCCTTATATCGATCCGAACCGCGTCGCGGTTTGGGGCCGCAGCGGCGGCGCTTCCAATACTCTGAATCTCATGTTCCGCCATCCCGAACTCTACAAGGTTGGCATGGCTGTGGCGCCGGTTGCAGACCAACGCCTGTACGACAGCATTTATCAAGAGCGTTACATGGGATTGCCGCAGGACAATGCCGAGGGCTACAAGGCCGGCTCGCCCATCAACTTTGCCGAGGGACTGCGTGGCAACTTATTGCTGGTTCACGGCTCAGGAGATGACAACGTCCACTACCAGGGCACCGAGTTACTGGTGAACCGGTTGATAGAGCTGGGGAAACCGTTTGACTTTATGACTTATCCCGGGCGAACCCATGCAATTATGGAAGGGAGTGGAACCGCCTTCCATCTTTATTGCCTGCTCGCGAGGTATCTGGAAGAACACCTCCCGCCCGGCGCTGCGGGGCCCTAGAAACGCTCACTTCGGATACAACATACGATATAGTAGTGGCTGAACGCAGTAGCAATAACCTTCAAGTTTCGCATTCAATATGGACTTAGAAACCGCACCTGACTCGGCCATTCAGCGCCAATCGCTCACCTCGGCGGTCGCCGATAAATTGCGCGACCAGATTATTCGCGGAGAAATTCCCGAGGGCGCTCAGCTTCGGCAGGATGCGATTGCAAATCAGTACCAGGTCAGCCGTATTCCGGTGCGCGAAGCCCTGCGGCAACTGGATGCCGAAGGTCTGATCGCAATCGTTCCGAACCGGGGAGCAATTGTACCCGCGTTATCCGCCGACGATGTCGAAGAGCTCTTTTCAATTCGAGCTTTGCTTGAGCCCGAGGTTTTGAAGCTTTCGATTCCTCGTCTTACGGAAGACGATTTCTCGGAGGCCGGCGCCGTCTTGAGCGAGTATGTAAACGAACTTCGAAGCGACGACCATGTATCCGCGTGGGGACGCTTGAACTGGCAATTTCATTCGATTCTCTACTCGCGGGCCAACCAGCCTCGATTCATGGCGATTATCCGCAACGTCAACAACAGCGGAGAACGATACACGCGCCTGCAACTCTACCTGACTCACGGAATCAAGCGCGCCAACGAAGAGCATCATCAGATTCTGGAGTTCTGCCGTGAACGCGACCAGGTCCGCGCCTGCAAGCTGTTGCGCCAGCACATCCAATACGCCGGGGAATCGCTGAAGGAAGCTCTCGAGAAAAAACGGAGCGAGGCACAGCTCGATGGGAATCATAACGCTGGGCGATCGAAGACGCAGAAACCCCTATAGCGTTCAGCCCAGTTGACCGACCACTTCGAACTTCCTCTGGTTCTTGGTTTCAATCATGACGGTATCTTTGTGAGCTCCTCCCAGCGTTACGGGCCGACCGTTCACCGCCACAGTTTTCAGTGAGTCATGTACCGGAAGCCGCAACTTGAAATGCACTTCCTGAGGTACTGCGGCTCCGGTCAGTTCCGCCTGCCCAACAATAGATTGGGCGCTCGGTTTCGCCACTAAGCTGAAAGTGACTCTACCCCACCGCGTAGGAGCTTGTTCGATTCGTATTTCTTTTCCGGAAGCGACCCACTCCCGCGGCAGGCCCTTTGCGAGATACAACCTGTCTTCGTCGGAATCCTCGAACACCAGCATCCAGCGAACGAGCAGCGGGATGGTCTGTTGCGCCGGAACACAATAGGTTCCCGAGTCTCCGGTAATGCCTGTGACTTCTCCAGCGGTCCAGCTGCCCCGCGTGTGCGCATGATAACGATGGGAATACAGAAATAGCAGGAACTCCTCGATGCGGTCCAGCCGCAGCAGGGCTTGCGCGTAGCCGTAGGAGATAAAACCGAGAATGTCACGGCCATCTTCCTGAACCCGCCCAACGTTGGCTACGACTCCAAGCGTGGTGGCTCCGTAGGCCCGCATGCAGTCGATCACCTGATCTTCAAGGTGCGGAGGCAGAATGTTCGCCTGAAGCAACTCGGCATAGGGACGGTGCGGCCATTGCTGCGGACTCGGGCGTTCTTTTGCCAGCGACTCACGAAACGTGAGCGACGTGCCGGGAAACAATCCCATGTAAGGCGGCGTCTTGTCGCTCTGAATATTCTTCTCGATGCTTGCGATGGTCCGTTCCTGCAGCGTCTGGCTGCGCTTGAGCCAGCTTTGCGCGGACTTCTCCATGCCCGGCGAAGGGTTGATATGAGTCAGTTCTTCCCACGCCTTGGCAATGTCTTTGAAGCCTCGCGCCGCGAATGCGCTATTGGCATAGTAAGGACGCCAATATACAGCTGGATTTTCACTGAGGCAAGAATCCGATTCGCTCCACCCGGAGATCAATCCATAGCCGGGATTCTCCGGGGGCAGTCGAAGACTTTCGTCGTGCATGTCTTCGAGCAACTTCGCTGTGGCTTCAATTTTCGCCCGGTGTTTCAAGATCAAAGCACGGTCGCCGCTGTAGTGGAAATAGCGAGCCAGAAGGGAAAGCGTCATGCCAAATTGGGCGGTCTCGGGACCGCGCATATCGATCATTCCCTTGGAATCGACATATTCCGTGAAGTAGTTGTCGATGAAAAGCCGCGCTGTTTCAAGACGGCCCCACTCCATGTTGGTATAGATTGCGCTGGTGAAGATGTCCTGAAAACCGTCGTACTCAGAACCGGCATAGTCGCGGTCGACTGCTCCGTACTTGGGATAGATGCCGCCGGGCCTCGTCATCAGCTCTTTTGCGAACGAGTGCCTCGACATGTCGATCCAGGCGTCCTGCGGAAGCGACGCCGGAGCGAAATCGTGCAACTGTGTATCCCAATATTCTGCAAAGGCCAACAGCGCGCGGTAGAACTCTTCCGGTTGCGGGTCTACGCGTGCTGGGGGATACGCCGGATAACTGTGGCCGTATACGACTTTGATAATCTTCCCGTCTTCGACTCGAGCGGTGCGGTGCCAAGTATGCACAATGTATTTATTTTTGTTCGGGCCCGTGTCGCCGAACAGAACCACTTCCCAGTAGGCACTATCCGAGATTGGGATTACCTTTCGGACAGCCGGCATCCAACCGCCAACTAACCCATCATAGAAATGTCCCTGTTTTAGGGCTTCGCGCAGTTCGGGAGAATACTGAATTGGATGGTAAGTCCGCGTGCTGCCGCTGCGGTACACGGGAGTTACGTCATACGCCTCCTTCGTACCGACAAAAGTGGTCCACACGCGTGGATTCTTTTCTGCGGATGCCATCGGCGGCGCTGCAGATTTCACTTTTTCCGGGTCGGGATCGCCATCCTGCAGAAGACGATCCGCAAGAAGATCAGGCGCGGACAAGCTTATTTCCTTGAGCGCAAGCCCCAGGTATGGCGTACCTTCCGGCATCGACGCCTCAGCTCTCTTGCTGAGAACTCGCGCATTGCCGGAGGACGATATAAATACCAGAGGTCCTTCGCGCGTACGCAGATCTTCGTGGACCTTCCACAAATCTTCTACGCTCTTGAATTCCGCCACCAACGTGTAGCCTTCCACCGAAACATCGGCGGCCTTTTGCAAAGGCTTGCGGACAACAGAAGAGTGAGACTGGGCAGACGCTGCACCGCTGCGGGTTAAAACTTCAAGACCAGTCGCTGTGGCCGCCATTCCTTGCAGAAAATCACGCCGGCGCATAAGTCTCCTCGTTGCATGCTTGGATTTTCGCTGATCAATTGTCAGCGCCGTCGACGCCGACCGCTAGCAGAATCCCTATCTTCTTTGATCTCGAAGTTGGCTGGCGGCGTTACGCCGAGTAGATATTGGACGAAGTAGTCCCACCGCCGCCTGACGAGATATAGTGCATGTTCCCCGCTCTCACCATGAAACATGTTGGGCACGAACAGCATGTCGAAATTCTTATTCGCTTTCATCAAGGCATCGACGAAGCGAATGGTTTCGACGGGATGGACATTGTCATCAATGTCTCCATGCTCCAGTAGCAGATGTCCCTGGAGCCGACCCGCCATGGTCACGTTCGACTGAGCAGCGTAGTCGTCCTGCACAGGGTATCCCTGGTAGGCCTCGTTCCACCACGCTTTATCCAGGCGCGCGTCGTGATCGCCAGAGGTGGAGACTCCAACTTTGTAGAACTCAGGGAAGGCCAGCATCGCGTGAGCTGCGCCGTAACCTCCGGCTGACGTGCCGAAGATCCCGACCCGGGTGGCATCCATATACGAGTAGCGCGCGGCCATTTGCTTGATCATGGCCACGTGGTCCTCGAAAGATCCGCCCAGGTTACGGTAGGAAAATTGATGAAATGCTCGTGAGCGCCCGGTAGTGCCGCGACCATCCACCATCACCACCACGAATCCCAGCTCCGCCACCGATTGCAGCCACAACGTGCGGCCAAAACTTTTCGGCACAAAGAATGATTGTGGGCCGGTGTAGACAAATTCGACGATCGGATATTTCTTTGCTGGATCGAAATTCGACGGCTTCCAGATCAATCCATAGAGGTCGGTCGTACCATCCGCGGCCTTCCCTTGAAATGGCTCTGCGAAGTTCCATCCTGTCTTCGTGAGTTCGCTGATATCTGCCTTTTCCAGCACTCGGACTTCGGAACCATCTTTGGTGCGCCGCAGCACGGCTTGTCCGGGCAAGTCTGGACGGGAATAGCTATCGACAAAGAATGCCCCACCCGGAGAGACGCTGACAGAATGGTCAGCATTCTCGGGAGAGAGCAATTGCAATCCCTTTCCATCAAATCCAACGCCGTATAGATGCGTTTGATAAGGATCTTCACTTTTCTCCCGGCCGTTGGCCAGAAAGTACACTCGCCGGTTTTTCTCGTCGACGTGCTCGATTTGCCGCACAACCCAAGGGCCCTGCGTCAATTGATTCTCAAGTTGTCCACCCTTGTTGTAAATGTAAAGATGATTCCAGCCATCGCGCTCCGAGGCCCACAGAATTTCTCCCGTGGAGTCAACGAAGTTGTAGAAGGTTTCACCAGGATCGAGGAGCGCATCCGACTGTTCGCGCACCAAAACTTTTTGCTCCCCCGTAGCGGCGTCAACCACCCGCAACTCCTTCGCCTTGAATCCGCGCTCATCGTAGTCGTAGTGGAAACTTTTGCTATCGGGAAACCAATCAAACCCGGGGCCATCCTGAAAAGGAAGCTCGATAGAGGCTTGCACATCGATTCGCTTGCCTGATTGGATGTCGAAGATGATCGGCACTGCCTTCGCCAGAACTTCTCCCGGCAACGGATACACGTAGGTGAATGCGCGCGGCCGCAACTGGTCTGGAGGAACGAATTGCAGACTGGTGAAGCGCCCGGAATTTCTGGAATCAAGGCGGTAGGTAATCAGCTTCGAGGAATCGGGCGACCAGAATACCGCCGCGGGCTGCTTCACGTCCTCCGTGCCCTGATCAACCATCACGCGCAGCGATGGCAGTGGAGTCGCATAGTCCCAGCCGGCCACGCCGTCATTCGTCAACTGCAGGACGGTACCCGTTACTAGATCACGCAGGTATAAATTATGGTCCTTAACATAGGCAGCCCAGCGTTTGTTCGGTGAAATAACTTCATCTGGCTTGATTGGCGACTGGTCCCGCTGACATTCATAGGTGGCGAGAACGCAGTTCCACTGGGTATCGCCCACGGAAAAGTGGATCGCCTTTCCGCTGTCCACAAATTCAATTTCAGAAAAGGGCAACGCCGACGCCGCATAATCTTGCTTTGCAGCGCGTGAAAGAGCCGCTGCCAGGCGCTCGTGGTCGAAGGCAGCGCCACTCGTGTTCTGCTCCGCATCGACGAGGATGAACTCAGTTCCCTGCATGCCAGCTTTGCGATACCAGAAACGGTTGGTCTTCTCGATCCAGTGCGGATTCACATCCGCTGTGTAAACCAGATGCCGCACGTTCCCCGGGAGGAAACGTTCCGCGCGCTGATAGTCCTCAAGCGTGCCTTGCGCGAGCGCCAGGGATGACGAGATAAACAGCAGTGCAAGCGCGATGATTGGAGAACGATAATTGTGGCTCATCTGTTTTAGGGTATTCAGCAAGCATTCCTAACTGAAAAATGCATTCGCCGGATGCGAGGATCTTTGTTACAACCGGCGAATGCATCTCTATGTGGATCGGGCTCTCAAGCGCTTATCAGAACTCGATGTTCGCCCGCAGTTCAATCTCGCGTGCTCCCCCATTCGGAGAATTCAGATAAGGATTTACAGTTCCGTTGTCGAGGCCAAAGGTGCTGCCCTGAATGGCATTGAAACCACCATTCACAAACCCATTGGTCGCGCCAGGTCCGAAGGTGGGGTGATTGAAGGCGTTCAACATCTCGGCCTGCAGGCTGAAACGAATCTGCTCAGTGATAGGAAAGTGCTTGGTGATGGAGACGTCGTCGTAAGTGTTGTGCGGCCCATAAAGCCATATTCGTTGGCCGAATACGCCCGGGGTTGTGTTGGGAGCGATGTATGCTGGGTTTGCGCCGCCGCTAGGTAACAGGTACTTGGGATTGATGAACGCGATATTGGTCGTTCCCGCAATGGGATACTTACCAACGGAGTCTTGCAACTGCGACTGGGTCACTCCATTCAAAACTACGCCACCATCGGCATAGTCGTTAAAGGTATTGATTCCACCTTGCAGCAAAAATGGGGCGCCGCTCTGGAAAGTGAAGATTGTTCCTACCGTCCACCCGCCGACAACTCGGTCGAGCACAGCATTGTTGTTCGCAAATGGCTTGCCTTTGCCGAAGGGCAGATCGTAGGTGCCATTGACATGAACCACATTTCGAAGGTCGAAAAGAGTTGGGCCATAGCTCAATCGCATATCGCGAAGAGTAAACACCGCGCCCTGTCCTAGCCAGTTGTTCTGGGTAGCGACTCCGAGGGTATGACTCCAACTGTAATTAGCGTCAAACTGCAAACCGTGCCACGACCGCTGGCGGAAGTCAACTTGTAGGGCATTGTAGTTAGAGTATCCCTCGGCCACCGTATAGCTTGCGCCTATGCCTTGAGCATAGGGATTGGCCTGGAAATAGTTGATCGGATATCCTGCACCGGCTGCATTGTACGTGCCTGGCGCTACGTTGTTCGCGCAGGGCCCAAAAGAACTGCCGACCAGATTGCAGAAGTAAGGCACGGTTCCGCTAATGCCGGCCAGGGTGCTTGCCATTTCCCCGGCAGCGCCGGTTTGCAACTGGGTAACAAACTGACCATTACAGAAGTCGGCCGCGCTGCCGTCAGGACAGGCCGCTGAAGTCTCCCCTGGACCAACGAAGGCACTATTGAAAATCGGCGTCGGCTGCTGGCCGGCAAGGCCGTGATTGGCAAATGACCCCGCGTAGTTTGCATTTCCACTGGCGTTATTGATTGCCAGATTCGTTTGCGCATTCTTGAACTGGGTGAGAAAGCTATTCGGAAATTGTGGAGTGGTCCCAAAGATGTTGACTTCATTTGGATTTATGTTGAACCATTGGCGTTCTGAGCGGCTTCCGACATATCGTATTTCGAGTGCCCGGGATTCCCCGATCTGTTGCTGAATACCCAGATTCCATGATTGCGTGTAGGGTTGCTGGATGTTCGGGTTTAAGCCATTCAACCCCGGCCCGCCCTCGAACGTAAAATCTGAGGCTGCCTCGCTCGCCAGGAAAGTCTTTGGCGAAAGGCCATAAGTAGCACCTGTAAATGCCTGGGTTGGCGGGGCGCTGGGATTGAAATTGGCCATCGACAAACTTCCAGGCGCAAAGGTACCTACTCCGCCTGCGTTGTTCGCATTGAGAAAGAATGACTGGTAGTAGAAAGAGCCGAGATCTGAAGCCTGGTTCCAGACATACTGTTGAGGTTCAGTGATCTTTCTCAACGAGTAGCCCCCACGCACCACGAAGCGGTTTGCCCCCATGGGGTTCCAGGCAAAGCCAAATGCCGGTTGCGGAGCCACGTTCCAGGCATTGTAAGGATGGGGGTTCTGGGTAATCGTGGGATTCAGACCATTGGGATCGCTGGTAAGAACACCTGGGTTGAAAAGATCGTTCACGCCGGAGGGGCCGAAAATGGCAGCGGGGCTCGCCGAATGGTAGAGTTTGGAGAGATCTTTGTCAGCCTGAGTAAAGTCCCATCGCAGTCCGTAATTCAGTGTCAAGTTTGGTCGTATGCGATAGGAATCCTGGAAGAACAGCCCCTTCCCCCCAATCAACTCATCGAGATTATATCTCCCGACCTCCTGCACATAATTGTTCGCTGAAGTAACGTACGGATATCCGCCGCCACCTGCCGAGACGCCGGTTACCCGCCCGGTCAGGATCGAATATAACGATTCGGCCGCATACAGTTGAGTTTGGTTTGCCCCCGGGAGCACTCCTGGCGCAGTAAAGGCATTTACGGCTGGGTCTCCGGTTGCGAAACCGGGACCGTTTGCGTTGCCGAAAAAGGCGATTGGATAGCCTGCCGCGGGGTTGTAATAATGGTCCTGCTCACGCCACCACGAGAAGCCGTAGTTCATGGTATGCGCGCCATGTTGCCAAGTCATGGTATCGGAGGCGCTGAACACCGGGTATTCGGTGTTGATGCCTGAGTAGAAGATTGTCCCCGACATTTGGGCAGGGTAAACTCCGCCATTTATGTTTTGGGTAGTCGGATAATTCCATGCCAATTGGGGGTTGGTGATGCTGAGAGGCGGTGCATTATATGCATTAAGTGTTACGTTATACAGGAAGCCGCCGCGAAATTCATTGATTAAGGTCGGCGAGAGCGTCCAATCGAATCCCGCGCCCAGAGTATAGTTTTTGTCGCTGTTGCCAGCTCCGGTCTTGGCAAATGCGGAACCGGGAAAATCGGGAGGACTCACGCCAGGAAAGTCGTCCTTAGTCATATTCCAAGCCACGTTAAAGCGGTATTTTTGCGAGGCGTTAAAGTCCACACGAACAGCTGGAAAGTAATGCGTGGTGGCATCAGCCACCTGCCAACTGAGTTGATTGAGATTGGGATCACCTTGGCCGTTCGGAGTCACATGCCCAGCGGAGGTCGATGCCTGTGCAGCTGCCAATACAGTTGACGGGCAATACGACGCGGGACAGTTGAGTACTCCGGTTGGAAGGTTTGCGCCGGGATGCGTGGCGTTCCAGCTCTGGGCTAGACTAAAAATGTTCACTGTCTGGCCGTTGTAGCTGAAGTTGCCTGCCTGAGCCGCCGGAGTGAAAACGTAGTTCGAGGTCGTATACGAGCCGGGCTGCTTCCTCTCCGCGTAGCTGCCAAAAAAGAATAATTTGTCCTTGATGATCGGGCCGCCAACACTTACTCCAAAATCGTTGAGGATGATGGGATTCTTGGGCACTGGAGTTGTTGGAGCTAACGAAGTCTCAGTGTCATTGAACCAACTATTGGCATTCAGGACGGTATTCCTGAAGTCTTCGTACGCGCGTCCGTGAAACGCGTTGCTACCGCGCCGGGTAACGAAATTGAGTTGCATGTTGGCTTGACCATAGCCTTGATCCAGGTTGAGCTGTTCAGTTTGTACCGTCATCTCCTGGATGGATTCCAGCCGAGGCGAAACCACAGGCGCGGCATTTCCCCCGAATTTCATCCTGCTTGAGCTTCCGATCACACCGTCAATGTTATTTCCCTGAGCAATGGCGGGAAGGCCATCGTAGGTTCCAGCACCGGCTACAAAGCTGGACCCTGGGACCAGATAAGAAAGTTGCGTCAGATCCCGGCCCTCAATGGGCAGATCCTCGATTTGTTTTAAATCGACGGTCGTGCCGATCGCATTTGAGCTCTCTTCTACGACGGGCGTGGCGCTGGCATTCACTTCCATGGTTATGGTGGCTGCGCCGACCTTGAGCGAAGCTTTGATGTCGGTAGTCTGCGCAGCTTGCGAGACCACGCTCTTAAAAACTTCCTTCTCAAAACCCGTCTGGGTGATCGTAAGGCTGAATTTACCGAGAGGGAGATTCACAAAGGAATAGGTTCCTCGGTCTCCCGTCACTGCGGTGTGGATGTCGCCCGAGGTAAGATCGAGGAGTTCCAGTCGTGCGCCCTGCACCGCTCCGCCGGTGGGATCCACGACGCTAACGGTTACTGTTCCCTCGGAACCATGTTGCGCCCAAGTTGATGGGACAACGCACAGGGCCAGCATCATTAGTAGAATCGTCCGCACGCTACCGAGCCCGCTATACGAAGACTTGGAAAGCATCTGTCCTCCTTGGCATTCAAAACTTTGTGCGCTCATCAAGCGCTGTAAATGTTCCCGCCGGAAAATAGTCCGCCCGCCCCATGGAAACTGGATGCACGGCCAAAGCAAACGCTTACCTATGGTGGGATTTTGTATACTGTATTCACTCCGGTTGTCAACCATTATTCTGGTTTTGGCTTTTTCTGGTGTATATCGATAGGACCGCTAATGGCCAGCTCACCCTCGGATTTCCTTTTGGTGAATTATTCTTAGGACTCTGGCAGGCATCATCTGGAAATCGTTTCCATGAGCTCTCCTTCTGATATTTCAAGACGAGATTTGTTGAAATACCTCGGATCGATCGGGATTGGGATGTCTGCCAGTCCGCTTGCATGGTCAGCCTTGCAAGCTACGAATCCGGTGACCTTCGTTGACGTGACTCGTTCAGCGGGAATTACATTTCAGCATGACAACGCTGCGTCTGCGGAAAAATATCTCATCGAAACCATGGGCTCCGGCTGCGGCTGGATCGATTACGACCAAAATGGACTCCTCGATCTCTACCTCGTGAATGGCGCTGCTACGCGCGCATACACCCCGAAGCAAGCCTTGCGCAGCGCACTCTACCGCAATAACGGAGATGGCACCTTTACCGACGTGACAACGAAAGCCGGCGTTGGCGCAGAGGGCCTATTCGGCATGGGCGTGGCTGTGGGCGATTACGACAATGACGGATTTCCCGACTTGTTCGTGCTCGGTTATGGCCGGTGCATTCTCTACCACAACAATGGAGATGGAACTTTTACTGACGTGACCGCGCATGCGGGAGTGGAGAATTCCGGCCGTTGGGCATCGAGTGCCGCATGGTTCGACTACGATAATGATGGCCGCCTCGACCTGGTAATTGCCAACTACGTCGACTGGTCGCCGGAACGCAATTTCTACTGCGGCGATCAAGGTCCGGGTATGCGTAGCTATTGTCATCCCGATGATTTTCACGGCCAGCCCCCGACGCTGTATCACAACAACGGTGATGGCACCTTCACCGATGTAAGCAAGACCTCTGGCATCGGGCTAAAGGGAGGAAACGGGCTGGGCGTGGTCACGTTCGATTACGACAACGATGGCTGGCAGGATATTTTCATCGCCAATGACCACATGCCGAATTTCTTATTCCACAACAACCGCGACGGGACGTTTCGCGAAGTGGGATATGCGGCTGGGGTGGCCGTCAGCTCGGATGGGCAGTTCGAAGCTGGCATGGGAACCGACGCTGCCGACACGACTGGCAGCGGCCGCATGGATTTGGTTGTTACCCACCTAGACATGCAGCTCGCCCGGCTTTATCAAAACCTGGGCGACCAAACTTTCGATGACGCGACTTTACGCTCGAAGATTGGCTACGCCACGTACCACATGAGCGGCTTCGGCACGCGTTTCATGGACTACGACAACGATGGCGCAGTCGACATTTTTATGGCGAACGGTCACGTTCTCGACAACATCAAGCGCTATCACGCCGAGACGCAATATGCCGAACCCAAGTTAATGTTCCGCAATAATGGACGCGGGATTTTTGAAAACGTGAGTGATCGCCTTGGTCCGGATTTTCAGCTGCCCCGAGTGAGCCGCGGCGCCGCCATCGCCGACTTCGACAATGACGGTGATCTCGACATTTTGGTGAACAACAACGGCCAAGCGGCTCAACTGCTGCGCAATGAAGGTGGGAACGCCAACCACTGGCTGGAGATATTGCTGATCGGCACGAAATCCAATCGAGATGGCGTGGGCGCACGAGTGAAAGTTTCAGCTGGCGAGCTTGTTCTTTACGATCAGAAAAAAGGGGGCATGAGTTACCAATCCGCGCAGGACCCGCGCCTTCATTTTGGATTAGGGCACCATGCCAACTTTGATTCCCTCGAAATCATATGGCCAAGCGGGGTCATCACGAAGCTGGCGAATCTCAAGGCCGATCAGATTATTGCGGTCAAGGAAGACATTGGTATCGTGCACCGACCGTTCCCGCGTATCCCTTCAAGATGAGAATGTCATGCTCGGTTGGAATGTGCGTTACTAATGCTGAACCGCGGCTTCTCCTTCTACTCCCAAACTCGCGTAACCAACCTTACGATCACCGGGAGCGGAACTGATTCGATCCGCCTGTTCTCGATTCAACTTCTGGAGCACCGCGAGTGCGTCCTGCGCGCGTTGGGTATCTCCGTGCCGCTGATAAGCCTTGGCAAGCTTGGCATAAACAGAGGGATCGTCCGGATCGAACTGGTTGGCCTTTTCCAGATGCGCAATCGCCTCCTCTAGTCGGCCAGCCATCAGGTAAAGACTGCCCAGCGAGATCTGCGAAGCCGGATCGTTTGGATGTTCTGTGACCGCCTTCTCCAGAACGGTTTGGGCCTCGACAAAATCGGGCTGGCCTGGACTGACCCCAGAGCGAATTAAAGCCTCCGCCAATACCGTCAACAGTGCGTGATTTTCATAACCTCTCGTAATGCCTTCGCGCGCGATTCGAACTGCCTCCGAGGTGTTTCCCTCGAGCAGATCTTCATGCGCAGCTGCCAGGTAGCCGATCTCGCTTCCGGCCGGGAGTTTGGCCGCGATCTCAAAGTCCTGTTTGGCTTGATCAAACCGATCAAGTTGAGTGAGGAACATAGCGCGTTCGTAGTGGAGTCGCGGCGATTGCGGCAGGTTCTGTAATCCTATGCCTATGACCTCAAGTCCAAGGCTGTAATCTTTGTGATCCATGCAGGCGTCCGCGACAAATGAATAGAGCTTCTCGTTTTGCGGCGACAGAGCGGCCGCCTTTCGCAGGGAAGCGAGAGCCTCTGGCGGTTGTGAGTTCCCGATATACCCCTGGGCAAATAAGTTTTCTACGTCAACGTTGTTGTACCCACTACTGCGCAGACCGTTCAGAATCCCAATCGCCTCTTTGAACTGGCTGGTTCCGATATAGCAAAGTGCGAGGTTGAAATTTGCAGCATACTCGTTGGAGGCTCGCCCTCGCGCCGCCAGGAGATGCGGGATGGCCTCGGAGAAAGAACCGCGCTGGGTGAGCGCAGTTCCCTTCCGCAGCTCTTCTTCGCCCTGATCTCGCGAATTCAGGATGGAATCGTGATCGGACCGTTGAGTTGTTTTATCTTGGCCTGTTGGGAGTTGCTGTCTCCCGGACATGACTTGCGCGCCGCTCGCCAAGACGATCACAAACACGATCACAACAGAAGCTATCGTACTCAAGCACGCGTCTGGGAACTGGCGTTGCGATGTCATCCGTTTATCCGAGAATCAGCAATCCTCAGCCTCGCGCGTTTTATTTCCACTTGCCCTGACCCTCAACAATCGTGATGTAGCGATCGATGGGCAATTCTGCGAATCGTTCCGTTCTGCCGCTGGGTTGCGGCCATTGTATTTCCAGCCAGTCAATCTTGGTTCGCTTTCCCAATCCCAAAACCATCCGAGGATCGTGAGCGGAGAGATAGCTGCCTCCGCCTACCTTGAATTGATGGCGCTTCAAATCGCCAGATTGATATGTGATCTTCGCGCCGATGGCGTCGATATTGGCCTTCGTACCTACAAGCCGCACGCCCAACCAGTGATTCTGCCGGCCCAGATTGTTGCGCAGAAGAACGGGCACTGCGTTGTTCTGCGTCACGAGCACGTCTACCGAACCATCATTATCAAAATCGCCGAGAGCCAGTCCGCGGCCTGACAGCGGCTTCGAAAAAATGGGCCCACTCTGCTGGCTCACATTTTCAAAACCTTTTCCAGTGTTGTGAAAAAGCAGCATGGGTTCAAGGAACTTCACACCTTCAACTCTTTTGTCGACCGAATCGTCCGGGTGCCCGTTGCAGAGAAGCAGGTCGAGATCGCCGTCATTGTCATAGTCGAAGAATTTCAGGCCCCACCCACTCAACATGCGCGTGGCCGCGCCGATGCCAGTCGAGAGAGCCATGTCGCTGAAGATCTCGTTCTTGTCATTGTGGTAGAGCGAGTACATTTCGTGATCAACATTGGCCTCAAACAGATCGATCCATCCATCTTGATCGAAATCAGCGGCATCAACTCCCATGCCGGATCGTGGTTTACCAAAGACGTTGACTCCCACCCCGGCCAGCATCCCGATTTCTTCGAATCGTCCTTTGCCACGATTGGCAAACAGAAAGTTGGAAACGGTGTCATTGGTCACGTAAAGATCCATCCGTCCATCATTGTTAACATCCGCTGCCACCACTCCCCAGGCCTTTGCGGGAGATTGCGAAATGCCAGACTCTTTACTGACATCAGTAAAGGTTCCGTCACCATTGTTGTGAAAAAGCCAGCATGGCATCGGATCGTAGATGGTGGGAATGCAGTAGAAACGTTCGCCGGTCAGGCGGTCGCCGCAGAACTTCAGCTTGCTCTTGCTGTAGTCGACAAAGTGGCAGACGAATAGATCGAGCCGCCCGTCATTGTCGTAATCAACCCACACCGCGCTGGTGGCCCAACCTGGAGCAGCCACGCCGGCTTTTGCCGTGACGTCGGCAAAGGTGCCGTCTCCATTGTTGTGATAGAGAATGCTGTGTGGGTACTGCGTGACGTAGAGGTCGGGGAAACCGTCACCGTCATAGTCGCCAACCGCGACGCCCATGCCGTAGGCGTTGCCGGAGACTCCGGCTTTCTGCGTCACATCAGTGAACGTACCGTCGCGATTATTGTGATAGAGCGCGTTATGCAGCGGCTGAGCGGGCTGGTAAAAATCACAGGGGCCGCTGTTCACCAAATAGATGTCCATCCAGCCGTCATTGTCGTAATCGAGGAATGCACATCCCGCTCCAACGGTCTCCGGCAGGTGAGCCATCGGAGAACGTCCATTCACATGAACCCAGGAGATACGGCTGGCAGAAGGCTGGACTTCTTCAAATGCTGGTACAACATTCTCCGCGCGCACGCCGGCGCTCAAAGACGAAAACAAACCGGTGCCCGCGAGCGCGCCACCGATTCCCGTACAGCCCACCATCTGGAGGAAACGACGGCGCGAAGCCTGATTCGATCCATTGCTTCGACGCTTTGCCATTCACTCTATCTCCGCTGGCATTACCGGGGTGTCTCTGCGGCTAGCGGTTTTTTCGCGGCTGCTTCGCGCTGCAGCGCCATCTCGTGCTCCGCTTCCGGCTTGCGCCCGGTGCGTGCGTAGGCGGTTGCCAATTGATAGTACCCGGCCGGATCTCCCGGCTGCATTTTTATATAGCTCTGCAGCGGGACGACTGCATCCGAGAATTTCCCTGCCGCGTTGAATGACATGCCGAGCGCCAGATATGCCTCCTGAAATCCTTCATCGAGCTTTGATGCTCGCGAGAAATGCGCGATCGCATCGTCCCACTGGCCGGCTTGACGAGCAATTTCCCCCAGCATGAACTCCGCCGAGGCATTGTCAGGTTCGATCTTCAGCTCTTGCTCGAATTCTGTGGTGGCATTCTCAACCTCCGCCGGCGATTTCGAAAGAAAAATTCTCCCCAGCCGATAATGAATGCCAGGAAGCCTCGGCTCTTGCTCCAGGATCTTCTTATATTCGGCGATCGCCCTATCCCAGTTTTCCTGTGACTCAAAAGCCTCCGCTTCGAGTTGTTGCGCCTGATGCGAGGTCGGGGCTGTCGTTGCCAGTTCCTGCGCCGCCCGGGAAGCGAGTTCCGAGTAGAAGTGAGTTGTGCTGTAGAGCACGTCGAGATTGTGGGGAAATTCACGATTGAGCACAAGCAGCGCTTCGACTGCGGTTTCCGTACGGTCTAGACTCATGGCGCAACGAGCCGACGCCATCTCTACGCGATACCTGACCTGCTTGTCGGTAAGATGCGCCGCGGCTTTTTTGAGAATTGGCAACGCTTCATGGCAACGCCCCTTTGACGCGAGGCTGATGCCCTGTTCTGCCGAGGGCGCAGCCTCGGCTGGCGTGCTTTTGGGCGACACCTGGGCATGGGATAACGCGGCAAGAACGTAAACGCAAAAGACGAAAACATGAATCTGAAGAAATCTGCCCATGAGAAATGTGAATCCTGCCGTACTGCTCGTCGAACCTATCCTGTGCTCTGGCAGCTGTGCCGTCTGAAGACTACATGATCATGCCAATAAATTTTGCGGCAACTCGCAAAACCTCCATCTAGTGTATACAATATCCACAATCAAACCCAGTTACATTGGGCAGCGGATTTTGTGGAGGAACAAGTTAAATGATGCGATTCCCGGATTTTTCTCGCAGACAATTTATGACGTCGGTTGCCGCCGCCGCCGGTTCGGCTCTGATCCCTAGAGGTCTATCGGCAACTCCACTGCAAGATCCGGTTGTAAACACAACTCAGAAAGCTGGCAAGCCCGTCAGCTACGAGAAAGTTCCCTGGAAAGTGCGCCCATTTCCCATGAAGCAAGTACGACTGGGCGAAGGTCCGTGCAAAGTCGCCATGGAAGCGGACCGTCAATTTCTGCATTCGCTTCCACCGGACAGGCTCTTGCATACATTTCGAATCAATGCCGGCATACCTTCGTCGGCGGAACCCCTCGGAGGGTGGGAAAAGCCCGACTGCGAGCTGCGCGGCCACTACGCCGGTGGCCATTATCTTTCTGCGTGCGCGCTCATGTATGCGAGTTCTGGAGACGACGACCTCAAGAACAACGCAAATGCCGTTGTGGCCGAACTCGGCAAATGCCAGACAGCTTTGAAGAGTGGTTATCTCAGCGCGTTTCCCATCGACTACTTCGACCGCCTTCGCGAGCGTGAAAGGGTGTGGGCTCCTTTTTATACGATTCACAAGATTATGGCCGGACTCCTCGACATGTACGTCTACACGGGCAACGAGCAGGCGCTGGAGATGGATGAGAAGATGGCCGACTGGGTTGCGGGCTATACCGGCTCACTCAGTTATGAACACATGCAGCGCGTCCTGGGTACGGAATTTGGTGGCATGGGCGAGGTCCTCTCAAATCTGTACGCAGTCACCGGCAAAGAATATTACCTTGAGGTCGCGCAGCGCTTCGATAAGAAGAGGTTCTTCGATCCGCTGGCTGCTCATCGCGATGAACTGAAGGGCCTGCACGTCAACACGCACATCCCGCAAGTGATCGCAGCGGCGCGCTACTACGAACTTACCGGCGACCGTCGCTATCGCGATATCGCGGAGTACTTCTGGGATGAAGTTGTGAGCGAGCGCTCCTATTGCACCGGCGGCACCAGCAACGGCGAGTCCTGGAATACCGACCCCGGCATACTTTCAACCCAGCTCAGCACCAATACCACGGAATGCTGCTGCGCTTACAACATGATGAAGTTGACTCGTCACCTGTTCGGCTGGGCTCCCAATGCCCGCCTTATGGATTACTACGAGCGCACTCTGTTCAATCACCGACTCGGCACCATCAATCCGGAAGATGGGACCATGATGTATTACCTGCCGCTGGCCTCGGGCTACTGGAAAACTTTTGGCAAGCCGTTTGACGCACTGTGGTGCTGCACCGGAACCGGATCAGAAGAATACGGAAAATTGACTGACACGATCTACTTCCATGATGACGATTCTTTGTATGTAAATCTCTTCATCGATTCACAACTGGAATGGCCGGAAAAAGGTCTGCGCGTGAAGCAGGAGACGCGATTCCCGGAGGAGCAAGGCACTACCATCACTGTCTCGGCCAAGAACCCGGCGCAGTTAGCCATCAACCTCCGCATTCCTTATTGGGTGCAGGGCGGCAGCGTTAAAATTAACGGTGCTGCTCTGCCGGCGTTTTCCAGCCCCAGCAGTTATCTCACGCTCAATCGCGTCTGGAAAACCGGAGACAAAATAGAACTCAGTCTGCCGATGTGCCTGCATATCGACAGCATGCCGGACAACCAGACCATCCAGGCGGCGATGTATGGTCCGCTGGTATTGGCTGGGCGCTTCGAGCCAGCCACCAAAGATATGACCTACGGCGACTACGAACCGAAGCCGGGTGACGAGAAGAAAGTGGCGGACATCGTCGCTGACGAGAGCAAGCCAACGGCGTGGATTGAGCCCGATGCCAAGCAGCCTCTTACATTCCAAACCGCAGGGCAATCGCAATCAGTGACCATGGTGCCTCTATATAAAGTGATCCACGAGCGCTACGCCGTTTATTGGAAGGTGGACAACAAGACCACGTAAGATTTCTCGCGGGAGAAAGACAAGTTATGATTCATTGCACTCGGCCTGCTCTTGGCTGCCTGGTTCTGTTTGCCTTGGCATCAACGTTTGTGCAATCTTCGTCCGCTCAGAGCGGCGGGGCGACGCCCTCCACCGTTGAGAATCGCCGCCACGATCTTCATTCCCTGTTCGATGAAGAATGGCAATACGAGCTGCGGACAAATCCCGAATGGGCAACCATGTTTGGCGATAACCGCTACAACGATCGACTGAGCGACAACTCTCCCGAATTTTTCCGATCCGATCTTGAGCAGCGACGCGGATTTCTGGCGCGTTTCGAGGCTATCGATCCTGCCGGGTTATTGCGGCAGGACACGCTGAGCCGTGAACTGATGATCCGCAAATTGCGTCTGGAGATTGAAGGGGCACAGTTCAAGCACTGGGAGATGCCGGTGAACCAGATGGGCGGCTTGCATCTTGAACTGCCAGACATGATCGTCATTACTCTGTTCAACACGGTTGCCGATTACGATAACTACCTGGCGCGGCTGCATCAGATGCCGCACGCATTCGATCAAGTCACCGCCAACATGCGACAGGGCATGAAAGATGGCTTGATGCCTCCACGTTATCTGCTTGAGAAGGTCGCGGCCGAGGCGGACGACATCGCAAGCAAAACTAGCGAGAACAGCCCGTTTGCCAAGCCGGTAAAGGAGTTCCCTGCGAATATCTCGCCCGCCGACCAGAAGCGGTTGCGGGATGCAGTGCTAGCAGCAATCGCTGACCAGATTGTGCCCAGCTACCAGCATTTTGCTGCCTTCGTTCGCAACGAGTATGCGCCGCACGGCCGTACTGACCCGGGAGTCTGGTCTCTTCCCGACGGAGAGGCACGCTACCGCTTCGAAATACGCCGCATCACGACCACCAGCATGACTCCGGAAGAGATTCACGCTCTCGGCTTGAAACAGATCGACGAAGTCGAAGCTGAAATGCTTACCCTCGCGCACAAGTTGGGATTCAAGGACCTGGCGAGTCTCAATGAGCACATCAAGAATGACCGACGCTTCTACGCAACCTCTGGCCAGCAGGTGCTCGATTTATATGCAAACTATGCGCGCGGAATGGAGCCCGAGTTACCTAAACTCTTCGGTCATCTGCCTAAGAGCAAGCTTACCGCCATTCCCATGGAAGCTTCACGCGCTAAAAATGCTGTGCCTGCGGATTACTCCAGCGGTACACCGGACGGTTCGCGTCCCGGTCACATTAACGTCAATGAATGGGATCCTGAGCACCGCTTAGTGTTGAACATTGAGGCCATCGCCTACCATGAAGGCATTCCCGGCCACCATCTCCAAATCTCATTGGCGCAGGAGATGCAGGATCTGCCCGCGTTTCGGCGTCAGGCGGATTACACTGCCTTCGTAGAGGGCTGGGCTCTTTATGCCGAGCGGCTGGGAAAAGAAGTTGGACACTATCAGGATCCGTACAGCGACTACGGACGTTTAGAAAACGAAATGTGGCGGGCTATCCGCCTGGTCATCGATACTGGGGTACATGAAGAACATTGGTCGCGCGAGCAGATGGTCGAATACTTCCACCGCTATACCGCGATGGACGAACCGAACATCCAAAGCGAAGTCGACCGTTACATTGCATGGCCCGGCCAAGCCCTTGCCTACAAACTGGGACAGTTGGAGATTCTTAAGCTACGCGAAGAAGCCCGGCAGAAGCTCGGCGACAAGTTCGACATTCGTGCTTTCCATGATGAAGTGCTCGGCAACGGCGCGTTACCGCTCGACGTATTGGACTCAGAAGTAAACACGTGGATCGACAGTCAGGCGAAACAATAGTTCTTGGGCGCTTCCCCGTGCATCCAATTTCACACGAGGATCGTTTTATGGATCGAAGAGATTTTCTCAAGAAGGCGGCAGCAACTACGATGGCCGCTTCGTTAAGCTCCCAGTTGTCGTACGGTGCGCCGGATTCCTTCCCTTACCGTGTGTTAGGCCACACTGGTGAAAAAGTATCTCTCATTGGGATTGGCGGCTATCACATCGGAATGGGATCGGACGAACAGGAAAGTATCCGCATCATACGTACCGCACTCGATGGCGGCATCAACTTTCTCGACAATTGTTGGGACTATAACAACGGCGTCAGCGAAGAACGCATGGGCAAAGCGCTGCGAGATGGCTACCGTCAAAAAGCTTTTCTCATGACCAAAATTGATGGGCAGACGAAACAGGCTGCGACACAGCAATTGGAAGAATCTCTTCGTCGCCTGCAAACCGATCACATCGATCTTTTACAGTTCCACGAAGTGATTCGCGAAACCGATCCCGCTCGAATTTTTGGCGAGGGCGGCAGCATGGAAGTGGCGCTCGCAGCCAGAAAACAAGGCAAGATCCGCTACATTGGCTTCACCGGGCATAAGAGTCCCGATATTCACCTGAAGATGTTGGACGCGGCTTTCGCCCACCAATTCACCTTTGATGCCGTGCAGATGCCGCTCAACGTGATGGATGCACACTATGACAGCTTCGAAAAGAAAGTGCTCCCCGTGCTGGTGAAGCACAACATCGGCGTGCTCGGAATGAAGCCCATGGGAGACAAGATTATTCTCCACAGCAAGACGGCCTCCGCCATTGAGTGCTTGCACTACGCCATGAATCTGCCCACAAGCGTGGTGATCACCGGCTGCGATTCGATTTCTATTCTTCAGCAGGCTTTCGAAGCCGCCCGCACCTTCAAGCCCATGGGCAAAGATGAGGTTTCTCAATTGCTCGCGAAAACTGAATCGGCTGCGGGTAAGGGTGAGTACGAACTCTACAAGACAACTCACAACTTCGACGGCACGTATCAACACCCGCAGTGGTTGGGTTAACCGGGACTGAGGTTCGGCTTAAAGGTTTCGACCCAAAAGGTTCGGTTCAATGCGAGTCGCGTGCCACGTGCGAACCGCTGCGTCCCACCAGGAAGTCCAGGTCGGCCCCTTTGTCCGCTTGCTGGACATGCTCCACGTAAAGTCGAAGCCAGCCGCGCTCTGGAAGAGGCGGAGGCGTCCACTTTGCCCGACGGGCAGCGAGGGCATCATCATCAACCTCCAGGCGAAGCAATCGCTTGGGAACATCGAGCATGATCGTATCTCCCGAACGCACCAGCGCTAGCGGACCACCCGCCGCGGCCTCCGGGCAAGCGTGCAGCACCACAGTTCCATAAGCTGTACCGCTCATGCGCGCGTCAGAAATGCGGACCATGTCGGTAACACCTTTGCGCAGGAGCTTCGAGGGCAGCGGCATGTTTCCGACCTCCGCCATGCCGGGGTATCCGCGCGGACCGCAATTCTTGAGCACCATCACGCAACTCTCTTCGATATCCAACGCATCGTCGTTGATCCGCGCATGAAATTCTTCGATAGTTTCAAACACCACGGCCCGCCCGCGATGTTGCAGCAAATGTTGGCTCGCGGCCGATGGCTTGATCACGGCGCCATCCGGGGCAAGATTGCCGCGCAAAACAGCGATTCCGGCGTTCGCCTTGAACGGATCGGCGAAATGGCGAATCACATCGCGGTTCCAACACGGAGCATCGGCAACATTCTTCCCGATCGTCTGCCCATTCACAGTCAAGGCATCTCGGTTGAGGATGTTTGCCTCTGCCAACTCGCGTAACACCGAGGGCAATCCGCCGGCATAGAAAAAATCCTCCATGAGATGCTTGCCGGAGGGCTGAATATCCACCAAACATGGGAGAGACGATCCCAGCCGATCGAAATCGTCTAAGCACAGGGGCACGCCAATTCGGCCTGCGATCGCAATCAGATGAATCACCGCATTCGTAGACCCGCCAATCGCTGCATTGGCGCGGATTGCGTTCTCGAAGGCCTCGCGCTTGAGTATTTTGGAAATACGAAGATCTTCGTGGACCATTTGTACAACGCGGCGGCCCGTCATCTGAGCCAGAGTATTGCGCCGGGCATCGACTGCGGGGATGGCCGCGTTGCCCGGCAAGCTCATACCCAGCGCTTCGACCATGCTGGCCATGGTGGAGGCAGTGCCCATGGTCATGCAATGCCCCTTGGAACGATGCATACAACTCTCCGCTTCGTGAAACTCCTCGACCTTCATCTCGCCCAAGCGAACTTGATCGGCCATTTGCCACAGCCCGGTTCCCGATCCCAACTCGCGACCGTGAAATTTTCCAGAGAGCATGGGGCCCCCGGAAAGGCCGATGCTGGGCAGATCGCAGGAAGCCGCTCCCATCAGAAGCGATGGCGTGGTCTTGTCGCAGCCCATGAGCAGAACGACTCCGTCGATGGGATTGCCGCGAATAGATTCTTCCACGTCCATGCTGGCCAGGTTCCGGAATAGCATCGCCGTGGGCCGCAGTTGCGGCTCACCCAACGACATCACAGGAAATTCCAGTGGAAAGCCGCCGGCTTCCCAGACTCCGCGTTTCACAAATTCGGCCAGCTCGCGAAAGTGAGCGTTGCACGGCGTCAGTTCCGACCAGGTATTGCAAATCCCAATCACCGGCCGCCCATCGAACAAGTCATGCGGCCAGCCTTGGTTCTTCATCCAGCTCCGGTAAAGGAAGCCGTCCTTGCCCTCGCGCCCATACCATTCCTGGCTGCGCAGTTTGCTCATTGCTCCATCCTTGAGATCGATTCGTGGGAGTTGGGGTCGATCGAATCCCGGTGTGCTCGATAATAACGTAAACTCATCGGGTAAACGTCATCTCGCAACGGGGTTTTTCTTGACGGGAAGCAGGGAGTGGAAGATGATCTCGATGCTCACATCACTGTCAAAGGATCGGAACATGTCTCGTGCATCATTGTTCTTGCGAAATCGATTAATCACGCATGCTTTAAATTACAGGTTGCGCGTGATTCTGGCATTGGCGGCGCTTTCTTCAGCCTGGGCATGGTCCTCAGATAATCCTAAGAAGGCTTTGCAGATATATTTTGTGGACGTCGAGGGAGGGCAGGCAACTTTGTTTGTCACTCCGGCGCACCAATCGTTACTCATCGACACCGGCTGGCCCGGAGGGCGGGATGCCGACCGCATTGGGGCGGTAGCGAAAAAGGCGGGGATCGATAAGATTGATTACGTCCTGATTACTCATTTTCACGAAGACCACGTGGGAGGATTGCCTGATTTAGTCGCTCGAATTCCGGTGGGAACCGTTCTTGATCACGGTGACAACCGCGAGAGCACCGACGGACCTACTGTGAAGGGTTGGCAGGCTTACCAAGAACTGGTTGCGGCGAAGAAGTTCAACCGCGTAACTCTTAAACCTGGAAACACTCTTCCGATCAAGGGAATTAAGACCACCGTCATAAGCTCCGACGGCGCCGTAATTGATCACAATCTGCCGGGCGCTGGACAGGAAAATCCTAGTTGCAACGGCGCCGAACAATACCCCACTGATCAGACTGAGAATCGGCGTTCCCTGGGAACACTTTTCACCTTCGGCAAACTAAGAATTTTGGATTTGGGCGATCTTACACGCGATAAGGAAATGGAATTGGTGTGTCCGAAGAACAAATTAGGCGAGATCGATATTTACGTCGTCTCTCATCACGGCTGGTACCAAAGCAACAGTCCTGCGTTCTTGAATGCAATTGCGCCTCGCGTTGCGATTATGGACAACGGAGCCAAGAAAGGCGGCACGCCATCTGCCTGGGACATTATTGAAAAGTCGCCTCGCCTCGAAAACCTGTGGCAACTGCACTTCTCGGAAGAAGGTGGCGCGGCCCACAACGTGGCTCCGGAATTCATCGCCAATCCGGAGGGCCCAGATGCCGCGAACTATCTGCAATTAACGGCCTGGCCCGATGGCAAGTTCGAGATCTTCAATTCTCGAACGCAGCAAAGCAAACACTATTCGGCGCACTAGATCGATGCGGTTCGCGTTGAATTTTGGTCAGTTGTCTCCGCATGCAGAGGATGTGAGGCATTTTGAACAACTACAAGATAGCAGTGATCGAAGGAGACGGCATCGGGCATGAAGTCGTGCCCGAAGGTCTTCGAGTTCTGGAAGCCGCCGGGCGACGTCATAACATAAATTTTTCGTGGCAGCATTTCAATTGGAGTTGCCAGACCTATCTCAAGACTGGTCGCATGATGCCCGAAGATGGTCTGGAGCAGTTGCGCAGCTTCGATGCGATCTACCTTGGCGCTATAGGATATCCCGGCGTTCCGGATCATATTTCTCTCTGGGGATTGTTAATCCCGATCCGGCGCGCGTTTCAGCAATACGTCAATCTGCGGCCGGTGCGCTTGCTGCGCGGCGTCGACTCACCGGTCAAAGGATTTCCCCCTGGAAATATCGACTTCTGCATTGTCCGCGAAAATAATGAAGGAGAATATTCCGAAGTGGGAGGGCGACTCTACCGCGATCAGGACGCCGAATCAGCAATACAGGAAGCGGTGTTTACCCGGCGGGGCTGTGACCGCATCATGACCTACGCGTTCGAGCTCGCGCGGCCCCGCGGCCGCCATGTCACATCGGCCACGAAATCAAACGGAATTATTCACAGCATGCCCTTCTGGGACGAACGTTTTTCCGCCGTTGCAAAGAACTTTCCCGATGTCCGCACCGACCAATACCACATCGACATTCTCACGGCTCATTTTGTTCGCCATCCGGAGTGGTTCGATGTAGTCGTCGCATCGAATCTGTTCGGAGACATTTTGTCCGATCTCGGCGCTGCCGTCGTTGGCTCCATCGGCTTGGCTCCCGCGGCCAATCTGAATCCAGAGCGGCAGTTCCCTTCCATGTTCGAGCCGGTACATGGTTCAGCTCCAGACATTGCGGGTAAAGGGATCGCCAATCCCATCGCGCAAATCTGGACGGGAGCCATGATGTTGGATCACCTGGGAGAAGCCAAGGCGGCGCGGGCCATCGAAAAAGCTTTTGAGAAAGTACTGGCGGAGTCAGACGTCCGCACTCCTGATCTCGGTGGTAATGCCAATACCAGCGAGGTTGGCGATGCGATCGTCGATGAAATATCCACAGTAATCGAATCACAATGAACTTCCCCGCACCAGTGGCCGTCGTACATAGCGCCAGGCGCAGGATTGCTCTGCGTTTACTTCCCTTCCTCTGGTTGCTTTACGTGGTTGCATTCCTCGACCGGGTGAACGTCGCCTATGCGGGATTGCAAATGTCTCAAGATTTGCACTTCAGCGACCGAGTGTTCGGGCTCGGGGCAGGAATCTTTTTCATTGGCTACGTTGTGTTGGAGATCCCCGGAGCGCTGATTGTTGAACGATGGAGTGCGCGGCGATGGATCGCACGCATCATGATCTCGTGGGGAATCATCACCGTGTTTGTGGGATTTGTCCACACATCACACCAGTTTTATATTGTCAGATTTTTGCTTGGCGCGGCCGAAGCCGGCTTCTTCCCCGGAGTGATCGTATATCTCACGCATTGGTTCTCCCGGCGTGATCTGGCGAAGGCCGTGGCTTCTTTTATGGCCGCCCAACCACTCGCTAACTTAGTGGGTTCGCCGCTTGCGGGAAGAGTTTTGCTGATTCATTGGTACGGTCTCGAAGGCTGGCGCTGGCTGTTTATTATCGAAGGCATTCCGGCCGTGATTCTGGGAATTGTCACCTTCTTTTATCTGACAGACTGGCCCAGTCATGCGGGTTGGCTGCCGCAGGAAGAATGTGAATGGATCACCGCAGAACTAAAACGCGAGAAGGAAGCGAAAATCGCCGCGCGTTCCTGGACAGTGAAGGAAGCCCTTCGGCAACGCGAGGTAATCCTGCTCACGTTGATTTATTTCCTGGCCGCGACCGGCATCTATGGCTTCTCTATTTGGTTTCCGACTATCCTGAAGCGAGCCTCGGGATTCTCCACATTGACGGTCACGTTGCTGGTGTGCCTTCCTTATCTCGCAGCGTTGGCGGCGACGTTACTAAACGGATGGCATTCTGATCGAACACAGGAACGGCGTTGGCACACCGCCGGTCCTCTCTTCGCCGCTGCGGGCGCGCTGTTTTTTGTGATCATCTGTGGTGCCCACCTCTGGCTCGCACTCGGATTCTTTACCGTCTTCGCCACCTGTATTTACGGCTATCAGCCTTGCTTTTGGGCTCTGCCCACAGCGACCCTGGGCGAGTCGGCGGCGGCGGCCTCAATCGGGCTGATCAATTCCGTCGGCAACCTGGGTGGGTTTGCGGGACCGTTTATTGTCGGCTATCTTGTGACCCGCACCGGCACTTTCACTTCTGGTCTAATTTGGCTGCTGGTCGATCTTTTGGGCGCAGGAGTTCTAGTACTCTGTCTCCGTGACTTCAAGCCTCGCCGGCTTCCCTCGGAAGTTAGAACGAGACCTCTACCGGTTCTCCCTTAAACGTTACGTTTCGTGTGGCTTTGACCAACTCCACTACGATGGGCCTCGGTTCCGGCGATAGCAGGCGCGAGCCAGCGGCCAGCTGCAGTTTCAGAGTCTTGCGCGCATCATTCCAGGTTATCTGGATTCCAGTCCAATCCCCTTTGCGATAGTTGAAGGAAATGCCATCGTCTTCGTAAAGCAAGAAAGATGCATCGGCTCCGGGGTAAATCGAAATGAAGAGCGGCCCATCGACTTTCTCGTCGACAAACTGTTTCACCGGACCAAGCGGCATGATCGATCCCGCGCGAACATAGAGCGGCATGGTTTCGAGATCAACCGGACGGCTGATTTCGCGACCTCCTTCAAGGCGTTCGCCAGTCCAAAAATCGTACCAGGTTGAAGCAGGAAGATAGACTCGACGAGTAGTGGTACCCTTTTCGACTACTGGAGCCACCAGCACGCTCTTCCCCCACAAATACTGGTCTCCGCACTCGACCGCCTTCGGATCGTTGGGAAAGTGCAGCCACAGAGGACGCATGATCGGCATTCCCGTGGTCGCACATTCATGTACCGCGCTGTAGAGATAGGGCAACATGCGGTAACGCAGCTCGAGATATTTCCTGCATATTGGTTCCACGCGTTCATCGTGCAACTGACTGGAATCTGGAATGGCAGCGCCATCGTAATTCCTGATTTCTACTGGACCTGGATCTCCCGTATTCCAGCCCCAGGGAAGGCGCAATTTCCATGTACGTCCATGACAGCGGAAGAGCGGACAGAAGGCTCCGAACTGAAACCAGCGCACGTATAGCTCGGCAGTAAACTCCGGGGTGGGAACAAATCCTCCAATGTCCGTACCCCAATACGGAATTCCCGTGAGCGCGGTATTTAACGCGATGGGAAGATGAGTCTTCAGCGTTTCCCATGTGGAGTACACATCGCCCGACCAGAGAAACGAGGCATACCGCTGCATGCCGGCGTAGCCGTTGCGATGCAACGCATAAGGTCGCTCATTCGGCCGGTCGATTTGCGGGCCCTCCCAGTACAAGCGATTCCTCACCAGCCGCGATGGTATGTCAAGCGGATCGCCTTCATCCGGCCACCATCCATCAACGCCGAGAGCAAAATCTTTGCGATGCTCATCCCAGTGGCAACTGGCTTCTTCATCATCAAAGCGTGCAACGTCGCACGGATCGTGAACCGTTCCGCGAAGCTTGTCCGAAAGAATTACTACGTGCATCACAGCGCGAAAATGCTCATCGTGCAATTCATCCAGCATTTGTTTGGGATCGGGGAAAACGCGGGAATTCCATACAAACGAGCCATTCTCCGTGTTCCAGCCCGAGGGGCAGAAACCTGTTCCCAGATAAATCAACGCATCGCAAGGCAATTTTTTCTCGCGGAAGGTCTTAGCTTCGGCAAGTACTTCCTCGCGGCTCGCGAGGGTGCGGTGCGACTGTTGATAGCCAAAACTCCATAGCGGAGGCATCTCCGCATGGCCCGTAAGGTGCGCGTATTCGGCCATAATCGTGGCAGGATCGGTCGACGCGACGAAAAATAGATCGAGCGGGAGCGCGGCGTTCCGGTTTGTAGGCTGAAATTTCGCTTGCACCCCGGTGAGGTCAAAAGTGCCGAAAGGCTGATGAAAAAATATCGCCCAACCGGATGCTCCGATAATCCAGGGAATGGGAACGCGGCCACCATGAGTGGCAAGCTTGTAGCCGCCTTGTCCGCTGCGCATTGGGTCGGTTGAGCCGCGACGATCGAATTGCGGTCCACCCTCCCCTAAACCGAACAGTGGTGGGCTGCCGCTCAGAAAAGACAGGACACCGGTATTCTCGTCCCAGGCGAGCTGCTGAATCACATTTCCGCGTTCGTCTGTAACTGTGATGTTGACCGGGTGGAAAGAGACCTTGACCCTCAGATTTCCCAGGGCAATCTCGTGGGCAGGTTCGGCACGCAGCGTTGCCGCGGGTGCGCCCCAGGATTCTTGAACAAGAGATCCGTCAGACGGTATCGATCTTTCCGCGCCATTGAGCGTAAACATGCTCAGCCGGAAGGTGTGCGCGCTGATAGAGGAGATCTGTATCTCTACCTGCTGTCCTGTGATGGACGTACTTTCCTGGGCGCTTCCCTGCCTGGGCGGAATAACTAAGGCGGTGGACGCGGCTACCAGCCCTTTCAAGACTTCCCGGCGATTCCATTTCTGACTCATAAATTTGGCCCCCTACTGTTCGGCCAAGCCATTGTAGCGGAAGTGAACAAATCCAGAAAACGTTTACCACTTCTGCCGTATAATCCTCATTCATTGAACCAATTTGGATGGGAGAGAGAAATTTGCGGTGGCGCATCGCCATTTTGGTCAGTGCTGCAATTGCCGTCAGCTATCTTGACCGGCAGACCTTGCCGGTCGCGATCAAAGCGATCAGCAAAGATATTCCTCTTACCAATGTGCAGTTCTCCGACCTCCAGTCTGCCTTCTTATTTTCTTACGCGCTGATGTATGCCGGCGGCGGTAAGTTGGTCGACTACCTGGGAACGCATCGGGGTTTTACGGTGATTATGCTGTTCTGGTCGCTGGCTTGCGCCAGCCATGCTCTGGCTACCAGCTTTGCACTGCTCGCGACCAGTAGATTTCTGCTAGGCATGGGCGAGGGCGGCGGTTTTCCCGCGGCTACGCGGGCGGTCGCCGAGTGGTTCCCAACCAAAGAGCGCGCCACGGCGATGGGCATCATCAACGCTGGCACGGCAGTTGGAGCGGTTATCGCTCCCCCCTTGATTGCCGCTGTTCTAGGCTATACAAGCTGGCGGTGGATCTTCGTTGTTACTGGCGGATTCGGTTTGCTCTGGGCTGCATGGTGGAGCTGGAGTTACCGTCCTCCGCAAGAGAGCTCGGATCGGATCGCCTCGAGTGATGATGCGCCGCACGCCCAGCCTATAGGCCTACTCCCATGGACACGGCTACTCAGCCTCCGCGAGACCTGGGGACTTGTGAGTGCCAAGTTCCTCAGCGACGCGGCTTGGTTCTTTTATCTATTTTGGCTGCCAAAATATCTCTACGACGCTCGCGGCTTCGACATTAAAGCGGTTGGCACATTCGCTTGGATGCCAAGCGCCGCGGCCGGCATCGGCTGTCTGCTGGGCGGAGGCTTTTCGAGTTATCTGATTCGTCGGCAATTCTCACTCGGCACGGCGCGGAAACTAGCGCTCGGCTTGAGCGCGGCGCTGATGCCTCTGGTCATCCTCATTCCGCATGTCGCCGTCTCCTGGGCCATCTCGCTCTTTTGTGTGGCTTATTTCGGGCAGCAGTCCTGGTCGACGCTTGTGATGGTTCTGCCCACGGATCTCTTCCCGCAGAATGTTGTTGGTTCTGTAGCCGGACTGGTTGGCTTCGGCGGGGCCATGGGCGGAATTGTCTTCGGGGAAATAGCTGGCTACTTGCTCGACCACGGCTTTGGCTATGGCGTGGTGTTCGGTCTTGCGGGGATCCTTCATGTTACGGCATTTTTAATTATTCTCATTGCCGTTCCCGCTGTGCAGCCTTTGTCTCTGGAAAGCAAGTTTAGTTACGGGAGAGCTTAATGAGAATTACCAAGATTCGCACTCGCGTCGTGCGCTGGGTTGGAAAGACCGTTCCCCTGCCTCCTCACTTTTGCACCAATCCTATGGACCTCTTGCAACTACCCGAAGCCTCAATGCAGACGTTTACCTTTCACGGCTGGCTGATCGTCGAAGTGTTTACCGACAACGGTCTCGTGGGGTTGGGCAACGCGGCTCTCGCCCCTCAAGTAACAAAACAGGTAATCGATCTCTATCTCAAGCCGCTTTTGATCGGGCAGGATCCGTGGGATATCGAGCGCCTGTGGCAACAAATGTATCGCAAGACGATGGCGTTTGGCCGCAAAGGCATCGGGATGGTTGCGATTAGCGCAGTCGATATCGCTTTGTGGGATCTTCTCGGAAAATCCGTCAAACAGCCCGTATACCGCCTGCTTGGAGGCCGAACAAAAGCGCGCATTCCGGTTTACGCTTCCCGCCTCTACAGTGTGGAACTGAGCGAACTGGCAGCGGAAGCCAAGCGCTATAAAGATGAAGGCTACCAGGCCATGAAGCTTCGCTTTGGATGGGGGCCTGCCGACGGCGCTCGCGGCATGCAGCGCAATCTCGAACTAGTTCGCATCGTCCGCGAGAGCGTTGGTGACGAAATCGACATCATGGCCGACGCCTACATGGGTTGGACTCTCGATTACGCTAAGCGCATGCTGCCATTGCTCGAGCCCTTTAATCTTCGCTGGCTGGAAGAGCCGGTAATCCCCGACGATATCCACGGTTATGCCGAGCTGAAATCCTACGGACGAATTCCGATCGCGGGCGGCGAACATGAGTTCACGCTTTACGGCTTTCGCGATTTGCTGGAAGCGCACGCGCTCGATTACATCCAGTTCGATACCAACCGCGTGGGCGGTATAACTCAGGCCCGCAAAATTTCAGCCATGGCGGAGGCTTATTCCGTCCCGGTCATTCCTCATGCCGGCCAGATGCACAATTACCACATTGTTATGGCGAGCTTGAACTCGCCGATGGCGGAATATTTTCCCGTTGTCGAGGTGGAAGTTGGCAACGAACTGTTTTGGTACATCTTTCAGGGCGAACCGAGAGCAGAGAATGGCAGCATCAATCTCGATGACAACACTCCGGGTCTCGGACTGACCATCAACGAAGCCGGACTCGATCGATTCGAAGTATTCGAATAACCTTTCAGGAATGAAAATATATTCATGACACGACTCATACAAATCAAAAAAGGAAGTATTCGGCGAGTAGCTTTGGTCGAGGAGCCTAATATCCGCTTGTTGGATGCTTGTACTTCAATCTACGAACTCGCTCATCTCGCCATTGCCTCAGGCATGAAGCTCAGCGACATTGCGCGACAAAGGGCCAAACAAGATACTCTCGATTACGATTCCATTTATAGCGGCCGCTCGGATTGGCAATTACTTCCGGCGATCGACCATCCTGATGAAGCCGCGCGTTGCCTGATTTCCGGTACAGGACTAACTCATCTTGGCAGCGCTCGCAATCGGCAGTCCATGCACGAAATCGCGGCGGAGAACCTGACGGATAGCATGAAAATATTTCAGTGGGGCGTCGAAAATGGGCGTCCACCGGAAGGTAGCATCGGCATACCACCGGAGTGGTTTTACAAAGGCACAGGTTGTGCCTTACGCGCCCACGGAGAACCGCTCGATGTTCCGCCTTATGCCGAGGACGGCGGCGAAGAAGCTGAGATCGCCGGCGTTTACCTCGTTGCTCCCGATGGACGGCTCTATCGCATCGGAATGGCTGTGGGTAACGAATTTTCGGATCATCAATTCGAAAAGAAAAACTATCTTAATCTCGCCGGTTCCAAACTTCGCACCTGCGCGCTGGGGCCAGAACTCGTGGTTGATCCAGAATTCCAATCCGTGCCGGTAGCCGTAAGCATCGAACGGGAAGGAACTGTCCTTTGGACCAAGACTTTCCGCAGCGGTGAATCTGAAATGTGCCATAGCCTGCAAAACATCGAGCATCATCATTTCAAATACGAAGCGCATCGCCGCCGGGGAGACATCCACGTACACTTCTTTGGAACGGACTGTCTGAGTTTCAGTGATCACATTCGTTTGCAGCATGGAGACGTCATGCAGATTGCCGTCGAAGGTTACGGGCGCCCTCTGCGAAATCCCGTGCGCATAAATAGTTCGAAACCCGCACTTGTGAACGTGATTTCTCTGGGATGAGTCATCTATGTCAAAACCGAATGTAGCAATCCTGGGATTAGGCATCATGGGCTCCGGCATGGCCCGGCGTCTGCTCTCCGCAAATTTTTCACTGACCGTCTACAACCGGGATCGCGCCAAGAGTATTCCCTTCGCCGCCGAGGGAGCGTTTGTAGCTGAGTCGCCGCGCGAAGCCGCGTCCCGCGCCCAGATTATTCTCAGTATGGTCGCCGATGATGCCGCTTCCCGACACATGTGGCTAGGCGACAGCGGAGCTTTGGCCGGAGTCTCCCCGAGTTCGGTCTTGATCGAATCCAGCACGCTGAGTCTCGACTGGATTAAGGAGCTGGAGAGCGCTGCGGCTCAACTGGGTTGCGAATTTCTGGACGCACCGGTCACCGGCACCAAGCCGCATGCAGAATCCGGCGAGTTACTTTTTCTAGTCGGAGGCTCTGCCGATGCGCTGGATGCGGCGCGGCCCGTGTTCTCGGTACTCGGTCGCGATGTGATCCATTTAGGTCCGAGTGGAAGCGGCGCTCTCATGAAGCTCATTAACAACTTCATGTGCGGAGTACAGGCCGCATCTTTTGCAGAAGCTCTATCGCTAGCGGATGCTGGCGGCCTTGATCGCAGTAAAGCCGTATCAATTCTTGCTGGGGGCGCGCCCGGAAGTGGAATCATCAAGCGAATAGCCGATCGATTGGCTACCAACGACTACACCCCACAGTTTGCCCTGCGCTGGATGGCGAAAGATCTTGCTTACGCTGTCGGAAGCGGCACGGCCAAGGGAATCTCCCTGCGAACCGCGACGGCCGCGCTCTCCGTGTTCCAGGAAGCGATTGCCGAAGGCCACGGTGACGAAGACTTTTCAGCCGTCACAAAATCTTCTGAGAAACTGACGAACTCGTAACGCTGCGGAAAGAACAAGATGAGACCTGGTTACGAAACGCTCCGGAGTTCTTCTTCGATACTTACTTTTGTCCTGTGCTTCTCTATTTTTTCTCTGGCACAAAAGCACGGCGCTAAATCACCGCCGGTGCCGGGGCCCATGTTGAATCAGGGGATCGTAAACTACGACACTCCCGATTTCACGTTAAGCCTGGTGCGATCCTCGCAGACCATTGCCGCTCTCAAGCCAAAAGGAGGCGACGGCTTCGACTTCACGCCCGGAGATCTCCTGACCGAACGTTCGCAAAATGGATACTTTCATCTCGGCGATCTTACCCTTCGTTTACGCACAGAAGACTCGGCGAATTGGGCGAACTATTCCACATCCACAGCGCGTGCCCCGGTGCAACCGCTGCCTATATCAGCAAACGTGTTAGCTAGTGCCGACCTTGCGCCTACACTGCCCACCGATATTCCATTGCAGATCATCAGAACATGGGCGGTAGAGGATGGGAAACTTGTCCTGCGTTTCGCATTAACCAATAAATCGGCGAAGACAGTTCAGATAGGGGCGTTGGGCATTCCCCTGATCTTTAATAATGTGCTCAACAACCGGTCGCTGGAGCAGGCTCACGCGATTTGTTCGTTTTATGATCCCTACATCGGCGAGGATGCCGGCTATCTGCAAGTAACGCGACTGAACGGCCACGGCCCCGCTCTGATAGCTGTCCCCGACGGCAGAACTCCCTTTGAGGCTTACAACCCCATTCTCGACAGGCCGGGCCACTGGGGTGCAGCGCCGGTTTTCACTGATCCCACGCCACGCGGCATCACCTTCGAGGGCTTCTACGAATGGATGGTCCACAGCCAGGCCTACGCCGAAAATGAATGGAAGAACGCGCAGCCCTGGAACACTCCCACCAGCCTTACCCTTGCGCCGGGTGAATCCAAAACGTATGGGCTCAAGTTTCTAGTCTCCGATTCGATTCGGCATATAGAAACTACGCTTGCCGAAAATCGTCGGCCGGTCGCCGTTGGCGTGCCCGGGTACGTGCTGCCTCAGGATATCGAGGCGCGCCTGTTTCTCGAGTACAGCAAGCCAGTCACTTCTTTGAAGGTTGAGCCCCCATCGGCAATCGAGATTCGCGAAGATTCGTCCGATCACAAGAACTGGAGAGCTTACACGTTACGCGGCAAGACATGGGGGCGCTCTCGTTTGACCGTTACCTACGATGACGGAACAGTCCAGACCATCCATTATTTCGTAATCAAGCCAGCCACACAGGCAGTCGCGGACCTGGGACACTTTCTCACCACTACCCAGTGGTTTACCGATTCGAATGACCCATTCCACCGCGCTCCTTCAGTAATCACCTATGACCGAGAGGCAAACCACATGGTGCTGCAAGACAGCCGCGTGTGGATCGCCGGATTGAGCGACGAAGGCGGCGCAGGTTCCTGGCTGGCGGCGATCATGAAGGAGTTGATCCAACCTAACAAAGAAGAACTCGACAAGCTTCAGCAATTCGTCGACGGCGTGCTCTGGGGTGGCTTGCAATCTAAGGACGGACCTTACCAATATGGCGTACGCAAGAGTCTCTTCTATTACCAGCCCGACCAAATGCCGCCAAACTACTACGACAGTAACTTCGATTGGAAATCCTGGACAAGCTGGAATAAGCAAGCTTCGGAAGCTGTCGACCGTTCTTACGATTACCCCCACGTGGCCGCAGCATACTGGGTGCTCTACCGTTTGGCTCGCAATCATCAGGGTTTGGTCACCAACCATTCTTGGGAGTGGTATCTGAATCATGCCTACGAGACCTCAATGGCGATGACCACTTATGCCAAAGACCTGGCAGTGTTCGGTCAGATGGAAGGCACCATCTTCGTACAGATCTTGGCCGATCTGAAAGCTGAAGGAATGAATACTCAAGCCGAAGCCCTCGAAGCCAAGATGCGAGAACGCGCCGATCGCTGGAGGAAAGAAGCCTACCCATTCGGCAGCGAAATGCCGTGGGATTCCACAGGACAAGAGGAGGTCTACGCCTGGACAAAATATTTTGGCTATCAGGATAAGGCTGAAGTAACACTGGATGCGATTCTCGGGTACGATCCGGCAATCCCTCATTGGGGCTATAACGGAAGCGCCCGCCGATACTGGGATTTTATTTTCGCGGCGAAAGACCGCAGGCTAGAACGACAATTACATCATTACGGTTCCGGGCTGAATGCAATTCCTGTCTTGGCCGAATATCGCGAACACCCTGACGATATTTATTTGTTGCGGGTCGGCTACGGTGGAACCATGGGGGCACTCACTGACATCGACCAGGAGGGTTTTGATTCAGCGGCATTCCATTCGTTCCCGGACATGCTTCAACCCGATCCACTCACCGGCGACAACGGTCCGAATATCTTTGGACATGCCTGGAATACTGCGACCTATATCGTGAATCACCCCGACTTCGGTTGGGTAGCGTTCGGTGGCAATGTCACAGTCAGGGATGGTTTGATCACGGTCACCCCGCGCGATTCATATCGATCGCGAGTTTATGTGGCTTCGCTGGGACTTTGGCTGACTCTTGATGCGGGCACCTTTGAAGGTGTGGAAGTAAATTCCAAGACCGGCATCGTGCGGGCAGCACTCGCCGGAGCCAGCGAAGATACGCCAGAAGCCCGGCTAAGAATAGAACAGCCGGCCAAGATTGGTGGTGTCGGGACGTATCGCCCCGTATCGCCCCTCAAATCTGAACGGAATGCCTACATAGTCCCGCTGCAGAAAGAAACAACCTGGGTGATAGTCGGCACTAATAATTGATCTTTCGGCTCTCTGGACGGCAAACGCTTTCCATAACTAAGGGTAGATCAGGGTAACGCGCAGTAGCTATGGTAAGATGCGGAGTTTGTGAGGGGTGGATTAGGGCGTGGGTATGGATATCCGGGAGATCGCGCGGCGGGCGAAGGTATCGACGGCAACGGTGTCGCGTGCGATTAATCGTGTACCGACGGTAGATCCGCAGCTGGCCAAGCGGGTGTGGAAGGTGGTGGACGAGCTTGGCTATTATCCGAACACGCAGGCGCGGGCGCTGGTATCGGGGCGGAGCCGGTTGTTTGGCCTGATCGTCTCGGAGATTACCAACCCGTTTTTTCCGGAGATCGTGCAGACCTTCGAGAATCAGGCGGTGGAGAACAACTACGAGATTCTCGTCACCTCGACGGTGCACGATCCGAAACGGATGGAGTCGTCGGTGCGGCGCATGATCGAGCGGCGGGTGGATGGCGTCGCGATTCTCACCTTCGGCATGGAAGAAACGCTGATCGAGCATTTGCGTTTCCGCAAAGTTCCCCTGGTGTTCATCGATGTAGGACCGGATGTGCCGGGCATCGCCAACATCCGCATCAACTATCAGAACGGAATCCGGCAGGCGGTGCAGCACCTGGCGGCGCTGCGGCACACGCGGATTGCCTTTGTGACCGGTCCGCTGCATTTGAAATCGGCGCTGGCGCGGCGCGACGCTTTCAAGTTGGCGATGACGGAGATCGGGCTTTCCGCGGAGTTGATTGTGGTGGGCGATCACCGGATGGAGGGCGGGATGCGAGCGCTGGTGGAGCTGAACCGGCTGAGCTACCGGCCCACGGCGGTGTTGTGCTCGAATGACATGACGGCGATTGGCGTAATGCGGGAGGCCTACGATCACAACATCCGGATTCCGGATGACCTGTCGGTGGTAGGCTTCGACGATATTCGCATGGCGGAGTTTACGATTCCGCCGCTGACGACGGTGCAGATGTCGCAACACGAGCTGGCGAAGATCGCCTTCCGGGCGTTGATGAACGAAGTGGAAAGCGATCCGGCCACGGCGCAACATAATAAATATGAGCTGGTGACGAGCCTGGTGTTGCGGCGTTCGACCGCGCTGGCCCCGCCGGGAGGGCATACGAACGCGCCCGTGAAAGCGAACCGGGCGGGCGGGTCGCGAAAGACGCCGGCGGCGGGCTTGCCCTCGTGAGCTTGCGATCGTGAGTGGGCCCGGCGCTCCGCATTGCCAATCGTTTTGCAAAGCCCGCTTTGCCTTGCCAAAGACCCGCGTGGCTCCAGATGCAAGGAAAAGAAGGTTGCAATTGGGCAGGCATGGGAATAGTCTAGTTTGCGCCTGTTTCCAGTAAACGATTACCGCGCCATCGGGTGCGCGCTGGGGAACTCCGGCTCAGTTCGACACTTTGGGGAAGTGATACAACCAGAACCATGCTAGAGCGTCTGCGTGAAGAAGTGCTGGAGGCCAACCTGGAGTTGGTGCGTCAGGGTCTGGTGCTGTACACCTTTGGCAATGTGAGCGGCATCGCGCGTGAACAGGGACTGGTGGTGATCAAGCCCAGCGGCGTGCCCTATGCGGAGATGAAGCCGGAACATCTGGTAGTGACGGACCTGAACGGAAAGATCGTGGAAGGAAAGCTGCGGCCCTCTTCGGATTTGCCCACGCATCTGGTGCTCTATAACCAGTTTGCCGCTATCGGCGGAGTGGCGCATACGCACTCCGAATATGCCACGGCGTGGGCGCAGGCGCGCAAAGCGATTCCCTGTTTCGGCACTACGCATGCGGATTATTTTCACGGCCCGGTGCCGGTGACTTCCGCGATGAGCGACGCCGCGATCGCTGACGAGTACGAGAAAAATACCGGTCACGCCATCGTTGACAGTCTAAAAAAGGTGGACCCGTTGGCGACTCCGGGCGTGCTGGTGGCCAATCACGGGCCCTTCGCCTGGGGAGCCGATGCCACAGCGGCAACGCACAACGCGGTGATTCTGGAGGCGATTGCGCGCATGGCCTACTTCACGCTGGGCGTCAACCCCTCGGCCAAAGCGGTGGGCAAGGCACTCCACGACAAACACTATCTGCGCAAACACGGCAAGAACGCATATTATGGGCAGTCCACGTACAAAGGTAAGAACAGAAATAGAAACGATAAGGACAAGCCATGATGCTGCTGCCCGCGCTCGCCGTGCCCACCCGACTGGTGCATCTTTCCGCTATCGATGTTGTGATCGTGGTTTTTTACTTCGCGCTGGTGCTGGCCATCGGCTGGTACTTGAAAGGCCGCTCGAATACCGGCGAAGACTTCTTCATGGCCGGTCGGGAGATGACAGCGTGGGTTGCCGGTCTTAGTTTTCTTTCCGCGAATCTGGGCGCTCTGGAGTTGATGGGGTGGGCTGGATCGGCCTATCAGTACGGCATTCTGGCCACGCACTGGTATTGGATCGGGGCCATCCCGGCGATGCTGTTTCTGGCGCTGGTGATGATGCCGTTCTACTACATTTCGAAAACGCATTCGGTACCGGGATATCTGCAGCTGCGTTTCGGCGAGCCCAGCCGTGCGCTTTCGGCGGTTTCGTTTGCCTTCATGACGGTGCTGATGAGCGGCGTCAACATGTTCGCTATGGCCAAGGTCATGCAGATCGTACTCGGCTGGGACATTAATTTCAGCATCTGGGTGTCGTCGATCACCGTTGCGATTTATGTAACGCTGGGCGGACTGCGCTCGGCGATCTTCAACGAGGTGCTGCAATTTTTTCTGATCTGGGCAGGCGCGTTGCTGATTCCGATTCTCGGATTGTACGAAGCCGGAGGTTGGACGAATCTGAAGCTGCAGATCGCGCACAGAGCTTCGGATCAGTATGTTCACCTGTGGTCCGGTTTGGGTTCATTCGGCAACAACCCGATGGGGATCAACTGGGTGGGCATCGTGTTCGGATTGGGCGCGGTGATTGCGATGGGCTACTGGACGACGGATTTTCTGGTGGTGCAGCGCATTCTGGCGGCCAAAGACATTCGCAGCGCGGAGATGGCGCCGATCATCGGCGCGGGCTTCAAGATGTTTGTTCCGATCATCGTGATCCTGCCCGGACTGCTCGGCCTGGCGGTGCTGCCGGAGAAGCTGGTGCCGGAATCGATTGCCGCCGCGACCGGAGCGCACAGCTATAACGATGTGTTGCCGCTGATGCTGGCGCGCTATTGCGGTCCGGGGCTGCTGGGCCTGGGAGTTACCGCGCTGATTGCGGGCTTCATGTCGGGCATGGCGGGGAACGTAAGCGCCTTCACCACGGTCTGGACGTATGACATTTATCGTCCGCTGATCAACAGCAAGGGCAGCGATCATCATTACGTGAACATGGGGCGATGGACGACGGTGATCGGAGTGCTGATCAGCGTGGGCACGGCGTACCTGGTGATGCAGTTTGCCAGCATCATGGATTACGTGCAGGCCTTATTCAGCTTTTTCATTGCGCCGCTGTTCGGCACGGTGGTGCTCGGCATGTTGTGGAAGCGGGCGACGGGCGCGGGCGGATTCTGGGGCCTGCTGTGCGGAACGCTTTCCTCGGTCGGCATGTGGACCTGGGTAAAGCTGGACCCTACAGCTTTGCGCTATGTAGCGCTGTCGCCGGACGCGAAAGGGTTGGCGCAGGATATGTATCAGGCGTTGTGGTCGTTTCTGATATGCGTGGTGGTGACGGTGGGAGTGAGCATGGCGACGAAACCGGTGCCGGACGCGCAGTTGACAGGCCTGGTATACGGGATGACGGAGATCCCGTCAGTGGGAGACGTGCCGCTGTATCAGAAGCCGCTGTTCTGGGCGGCGGTGGTGACGGTGGTGTTCTTCGTACTGAATATTATTTTCTGGTAGATGGTTTTGCTGAAAGCTATCTGGGAAGTGGATCGCAAGTGAGGCGGACGAAATGATATCGATCTGGTTTTTCATCGGGATATCGCTGGCAGTGAACGGCGCGCTGATCCTGGCAGCGGGTATTTACCAGCTCATCGATCCGCCGCTGAATCCGGGGATTGTGCTGTTCAACCTGCACGCCAACGTGTGGTGGGGAGCCGTGTTGCTGCTGATCGGTCTGATTTATTGTTTCAAGTTCGCGCCCAGCCGTAAGGCCTGAGGCGCGCGTGAGGTTTGGCATGGCAGGTCATCATCGAAAAATGGTAATGGGAGTGATCGTGGGCAACCGGGGATTTTTTCCCGACCATCTGGCCAAAACCGGGCGGGAAGAGATTCTGCGCGCGCTGGCGGCGGCGAACATGGAGGCCATCGCGCTCACTCCGGAGGAGAGCAAGTACGGAGCAGTGGAGACGCGGGAAGAATCGCGGCGCTGTGCCGAACTGTTCAAGCGCCACCGCGAACGCATCGACGGAGTCATCGTCACGCTGCCGAACTTCGGCGAAGAGCGCGCCATCGCCGATGCCCTGCGCCTGGCCGATCTGCATGTGCCCGTGCTGATTCAGGCTACGCCCGACGATCCGCGGCAGATGACCATCGCCTCGCGCCGCGACAGCTTCTGCGGCAAGATGTCGGCCTGCAACAATCTTCGCCAGTACGGCATTCCCTACTCCATCACCACGCTGCATACCGAAAGTCCCGATTCGGCCGAGTTTGTTCACGATCTGGAGTGGTTCGCCGCCGTCTGCCGGGTGGTGAAGGGATTCCGCAACCTGCGGGTGGGCGCAATCGGCGCGCGGCCGGCGGCCTTCAACACCGTGCGCTATAGCGAAAAGATATTGGAGTCCCACGGCATCTCGATTGAGACGCTCGATCTCTCCGAAGTGCTCGGCCGCATCGAGCGCATGAAGGACAACGACGATCATGCCCAGGCCAAACTCGCGGCCATTCATAAATATGTTGACGCCGGCAGCGTGCCCGCCCTTGCTCTAATGAAGATGGCGAAGCTGGGAGCGGTGGTCGACCAGTGGATGGCGGCAACCGAAGTCACCATCAGCGCCGTGCAGTGCTGGACTTCGATCGAAGAAAATCTGGGCGTGGTTCCCTGCACCATCATGAGCATGATGAGCAATGAACTGCTCTCCAGCGCCTGCGAAGTGGATATTTGCGGCGTGCTCGGCATGCACGCGCTGCAGCTCGCCTCCGGCACGCCTTCGGCGCTGCTCGACTGGAACAACAACTACGGAGCGGACCCGAACAAGGCGGTCTGCTTCCACTGCTCGAACCTGCCCAAACATTTTTTCCGTTCGGTGAAGATGGATTTTCAGCAGATCATCGCCGGGACCGTGGGCAAGGAAAACACCTTTGGAACCTGCGTCGGACTGATCAAGCCGGAGAAGATGAGCTTCGCGCGCTTCTCCACCGACGACACCGCGGGCACGATGCGCGGCTACGTCGGCGAAGGCCGCTTCACCGACGACCCGCTGAACACCTTCGGCGGCGCCGGCGTGGTCGAGATCGAACATCTGCAGAAACTGCTGCGCTTCATCTGCGAGCGCGGCTTCGAGCATCACGTTGCCGCCAATCTCTCCACTGTCGCCTCCGCCGTCTACGAAGCCACCACCCGCTACCTCGGCTGGGACATGTGCCACCACAACGCCGGCGGCAACGGAGCCTGCTGATGGCGATTGTCGCCGGCGTCGACTTCGGAACCCTGAGCGTTCGCGTTTCTCTGGTCGATAGCGAACGCGGCCTGCTCGATTCCGCCATCGCCGAGTACCCGCTGCACCGCAAGCGCGAAGATCCGGAATACGCCACGCAATCGCATGACGACCACATGCGTGCGCTGGCCGCGGCCACACGCGAGGTGCTGAAGAAGACCGGCATCGCCGGCGATCAGGTACAGGCCATCGCGCTCGACACCACCGGCTCCTCGGTGATTCCTGTCGACAAAGATCTTCAACCCCTCGGCGAATATTATTTGTGGTGCGATCACCGCGCCAAAGGCGAAGCCGCCGAGATCACCGAAGCCGCTCATCGCGAGGGTTTGGAGGCCATTCAGTGGTGCGGCGGCGTCTACTCCTCGGAGTGGGGATTTTCCAAGCTGCTGCACTGGCTGCGGCACAATCCCGAGAAGCGATCGCAGTTCGCTTCCGCCTTCGAGCATTGCGACATGGTCGCGGCCACGCTCGGCGGCATCACCGACCCCAGAAAAGTGAAGCGCAGCATCTGCGCCATGGGCCACAAGTGGCTCTGGAACGCGCAACTGGGCGGCCTTCCTCCAGAAAGCTTTCTGGCAAAAGTCGACCCTTTATTAAAAGGCGTCCGCGACAAACTCGATGGCGAGTATGCCACCTCCGATCACATCGCCGGCAAGCTCTCCGCATTCTGGGCGGAAAAACTCGGTCTCAAGTCCGGCATTCCGATTCCCGTCGGTGCCTTCGACGCCCACTGGGACGCCATCGGCGCCGGCTGCCGCACCGACGACATGGTCAACGTCATCGGCACATCAACCTGCATCATCGGCATTACTCCGTCGGTAAACCTCGTGCCGGGAGTCTGCGGCGTGGTGCAAGGCAGCGTGCATCCCCTGCGCACCGGAATCGAAGCTGGACTCTCCGCCGTCGGAGATATCTTTAACGCCATCGCCTCGCGCGCCGCAACCGATATAAAAACCTTGAGCGCTGGCCTCGAAAACTATCGCGCCGGACAGACTGGATTGCTGCGCATGACTTGGGACAACGGCGACCGCACCGTGCTTGTAAACCCCAACCTGCGTGGCGTGACGCTCGGCTGGAACCTGCAGACCACGGCGCAGGATGAACTCTTTGCGGCCATCGAAGGCACGGCCTTTCACACCCGCGTCATCCTGGATCGCATGGCCGGACACGGCGTGCACATCAAACGCGTGATCAACGCCGGCGGCATTCCGCAGAAAAACGATACCCTCAACCAGGTCTATGCCAACGTCCTGGGCCGCCCCGTACTGGTTCCAGCCAAAAATGTTGTGAGCATCGGCTCGGCCATCTTTGCGTTTATGGCCGCGGGCACCTTCAAAACCATCGAGGAAGCGCAGGACAAAATCTGTCCCACACACCGGGCGTTCCTGCCCGACGAATCGGCGCAGCGTATTTACGCCAACCTGTATCCTTTATATAGCAAGCTATACTTCACATTAGGCCAGCGCGGCACCGGCAACGACGGCCTGGGAGACATTCTGCCGAAATTAATTGCGGTGGCTGCGTCTTCAATCAACCGAAGTACGGAACAGTGACAGAGTTACACTGACAGAGTTCAAGGAGCGGCACAAATGACCATGGACGTTCAGCGAGTTCTGCGCACCATCGCCATCAGCGGGTTGTGGCTAACGCTGTTTTCCATGACCACGGAGGCTAAGACCAAGGTGACCAGCCAGCCTTTTGGAAAAACCCCGGATGGAACTCCGGTCGAGATCTACACCCTGAGCGACGGCGCCTACGAAGCTCGCATCGCAACCTACGGCGGGATTCTGGTCTCCATGAAAACTCCCGACCGCAATGGCAAGCCGGGCGACGTCGTGCTCGGCTTCGATAACCTCGACGGATACGTCGCCAACTTTAACGGCCCGTCTGACGCATTTTTCGGCGCGCTCATCGGCCGCTATGCTAACCGCATCGCGCACGGCAGCTTCACCCTCGACGGCAGAAAATATTCTCTGCCACTGAACAACGGCGAGAACTCTCTGCACGGCGGCCCGCACGGCTTCAACAACGTGGTCTGGAAGGCCAAGCCGATTACGAACGGTGTGGAGTTGAGTTATCTCAGCAAAGACGGCGAAGCCGGATACCCCGGCAGCCTGACTGCTACAGTTCGCTACACGCTGATTAAAGGCGATCTGCGCATCGAGTATTCCGCCACCACCAATCAGGACACCGTCCTGAATCTCACCAATCACTCGTACTTCAATCTCGCCGGACAGGGCGACATCCTCAACCATCAACTCACTCTGCACGCCTCGCGCTTCACTCCCGTCAACGCCGGACTGATTCCCACCGGCGAACTGAAGCCCGTGGACGGGACTCCGTTTGATTTTCGCAAACCTACCGCGGTTGGTGAGCGTATCAACGCCAGCGACGACCAACTCCATCTCGGCCACGGCTACGACCACAACTGGGTGCTCGACAGCGGCGGCGGCAAATTAGCCGAGGCTGCCGAAGTCTACGACCCCGCCAGCGGCCGTGTGCTGAAAGTCCTCACCGACCAGCCCGGAATCCAGTTCTATAGCGGCAACTTCCTGGACGGCTCCATCCACGGCAAAAACGGAACACCCTATCAACTCCACGCTGCCCTCTGCCTCGAAACCCAACACTTCCCCGACTCCCCCAACCACCCTGCCTTCCCCTCCACTGAGTTGAAGCCTGGCGAGAGCTACCACACCACCACTGTTTTCAGCTTCTCCACTCGATGAACGAATGCCGCAACGGATGGGTGCTGAGATTTTTGTGCAGACTAACGGCAGTTCGCCAGTGAGACAACGTATCCGAATGCACAGCCGTTACAGCGGATGGAGGATTGTTCTCTTTTCATCAATTCTACTTCCCTTAACAAGTCAACTGTGCTGGTCGCAAGCGCCGCAGAGCGTGAGCATACGGGTACAGTATGACCAGTCCGAGGGGCCGATCTCACCGATCTGGAATTATTTCGGCTACGATGAGCCCAATTACACCTACGCTGCGAACGGTAAAAAACTGCTCGGCGAACTGGCCGCGGTAGATGCGAAACCGGTGTACGTGCGAGTTCACAACCTGCTAACAACCGGCGATGGGACCGCATCCTTAAAGTGGGGATCGACTAACGTCTATACGGAAGATGCCTCCGGCAATCCGGTTTACAGCTGGGTCATCTTGGATCAAATTTTCGATACATTTCGCGCAGACGGGGTCAAGCCTCTGGTTGAAATTGGTTTCATGCCGAAGGCGCTCTCCACGCACCCCGAACCTTATCGTCACGACTTTCCGCACATTCCTGTCAATGACATTTACACAGGGTGGGCCTACCCGCCGAAGGATTACCAGAAGTGGTCTGAGCTGGTTTTCCAATTCGTTCATCATCTCCGCGAACGTTACGGCGATGCTGAAGTGAAGACCTGGCTATGGGAGGTCTGGAACGAACCTGACATTGGATATTGGAAGGGAACGCCAGAAGAATATTTCAAGCTGTATGACTTCTCTGTCGAGGGCGTCCTTCGTGCTCTTCCGGAGGCGCGGATCGGGGGACCTGACACGACCGGTCCCGGCAATGCGAAAGCTTCAGACTTTCTCCGGGCATTTCTTGAACATTGCGCGCACAAGAAGAACTATGCGAACGGCAGGGTTGGCTCGCATCTCGATTTCATCAGCTTTCATCCCAAGGGATCTCCGGCGTGGCAAGACAACCACGTGCAGATGGGCATTGGCCGTCAACTCGCTGCGATCGAAAATGGATTCAAGATCACAGGTTCTTCTCCGGAGTGGCAGCACACTCCGATTATTCTGGGAGAATCGGATCCGGAGGGTTGTGCGGCATGTTCTGCCCAAGAACATCCGCAGAACTTGTATCGCAATGGGCCTCTGTACGGCACTTATACCATAGAGGTTCTAAACAATATCCTGGCGTTGGCGCATCAAGAACATATCAACTTTCTGGGAGCAGTAACCTGGGCTTTTGAATTTGAAGACCAGCCGTACTTCGCGGGCTTCCGCGAACTGGCGACGAATGGCGTGGACAAGCCCGTCCTAAATGCTTTTCGGATGTTGGGATTACTAGGCGACGAGCGCGTGAAGGTAACCAGCTCAGGAGCATTGGCGACTGCGGATGTTGTGAGCACCGGAGTGCGGACTCAGCCCGATGTCAACGCAATCGCCACTCGAAAAGATCGGGAGATCGAGGTTTTAGTCTGGAACTACCACGATGACGATCTTCCCTTCCCTGCTGCGCCAATCGATTTGACCATCAGCGGCTTGCCTGCAAATGCAAAACGCGCTCTGCTCGAACACTTCCGCGTAGACTCCGACCACAGCAATGCATTCACTGCGTGGAAAGAAATGGGCTCGCCACAATCACCTAACGGGCATGAATCCGAACGCCTGCAGACTGCCGGCCAACTACAACTTCTAAGTTCGCCGGCGTGGGTAGAAATGCAACAGGGCAGCGTCAAACTGCAATTTGCCCTGCCTCGGCAAGGTCTTTCGCTCTTGCGGCTTTCGTGGTAAGTCTGCAACTTCGACTACGCCTGCAGTAGCAAATTCCAAACCTGCATCGAGGTTGCTTGCCGGTTCGCCCACGCGTAATAAGGAATAAACGTGAGCGGAACTTTTCTGCTTCTCGCTTCCCTGCTGTATTGCGAGTAGAGAAACGTCTCCGCCGTTCCTCGTTCGTAGACTGCGCCGGTATGATGAAGCACAACCATTCCACCGAGCAAGTCGCTCTTGAACTCAGTCTGAAATTGCTCTGCTGCGTGACGTCCGGGATTCACCGCGACATCGCTCAGGGATACACCGCTGGGTTGATCGATTTCTTCCAGACAATAAATCAGCGGCCCGCGCTGTATCGCAACTCGCCCAGTGTCATCGGCGACGCGAGGATTCGCTTCAATCACCTGGGGCTTGACCTCGACGCTTAGTTGAATAACGTCACCGGGCGACCAGCGGCGCCGGATGGGAAGATATTCCCCCGGTTTCACACCTGTCATACTCTTACCATTCACGGCGACCTGCGCTTGATCGGCCCAGCCGGGGATGCGCAGATAAAAGGTAAACTCGGAAGCTTCCGCAGGATTGACGGTGATTCCCACCCCACCATCCCAAGGATAATTTGTTTTTTGCGTAATCTTGAGGCCGACTCCGTTCTCCAAATGCCAGTCGAGTTCGGAATTGTCGTAGAGGTGCACGTAGATTCCATCCGCGCTGGTGCTGTAGAAATATCCCGGGAGGGATCCAAAGGTGCGCTCGAGGTTCGGCGGACAGCAGGTTACGTCGTACCAGGGATTGCGGATCTTGTCTCCCGTCGACGGATCGAACGCAAGCGGGTTGCGATAACAGTACAGCGTGCCGTCAAGCGACATGCCGGAATTGATTCCGTTGTACAGCGCGCGCTCGATAACATCGGTAAACTTTCCGTCTCCTGTGACCGCCAGCATGCGCCAGTTCCACATCATGTTGCCGATGGCGGCGCAGCTTTCGCCGTACGCCCGGAAGTTGGGTAGCTCGTAGGCATCACCAAACGCTTCACCGTCAGCCCGGGAGCCGACTCCGCCCGTAACATACATCTTGGTGGTGGTCATGTCATCCCAAAGCCGGTTCAGCGTTTGCAAATAGGTTGGATCGCCCGTTTCCATGTAGTAATCGGTTGCGCCGCAACAGGCGTACATGGCACGCACTGCGTGCCCCTGCATCTTGGTCCGCGCCGTGAAGGGAGTTCCGCTAAACATATAAATCGTCCGGCGCTCCGGCAGCTCGATGCGTGCGTCTCCTTGCAGGATGTAGCCGGCAAGGTCGAGCTGACGCTTATCGCCAGTAATGCGATAGAGCTCGATCAATCCCATCTCAATTTCAGGATGACCGGATACGATAGGCTTCTTCGGCGCTGGACCGTAATTCGGAATAAGGAAATCGTCAACGAAGCGAATGCCAGCATCGAGCAACCGGCGATCACCTGTCGCCCGATAGTAAGCGATCGCGCCCTGCAACATGTGTCCGATGTTGTATAGCTCATGCCCCGTCGATTGCGTTTGCGGAAGCATTCGCAAAGATTTGCGATCATCCTGATAGTAGGTGTTGAGATAGCCGCTAGGTTCCTGGACGGCGATCACTTCGTCAATCATTTTGTCAGCGGTTGCCCGAAGTTCCGGCCGATCACCGGATTGCAACACAAATCCAACCGCCTCGGTCCACTTGTAAATATCGGAGTCGGCAAACACCGGTCCGATTTGTGCGGCTGTGCTCTTGCCCACCAGACGGCGGAAGTTATTCATGCGCCCGTTGGCTTCCAGTAGATCATGCATGCTGGGAATGCTTTTGGTCGCGCTGATTTCGCGGCGTGGCGCCCAGAAGCCGCTGGTGATGGTCACAGCATGCACTGGAATATTGCGCAGCTTGGCATGAGGCGACTTCGCAAGATTTTCGACGCCCTGATCTTTCCAGCTTGGCGAATCGATCAGCGTAACAGGAGTTCGCGAAACTGCCTTTTCATCGGCAACATTGCCAGCAAAAGCTCGATGAACGGGCAAAGCCGATACGGCAGCCACCGAGACCGCCGACGCCACAAATTGTCTGCGAGAGATGTTTCTCTTTTCAGCCATATCCTAGTACCTCTTATTTACAGAGACGTACAATTTATAGAGACCATTGAACAACAGTGTAGGAGCGCGCCGGCACCTCAAATTTGCTCTTGCCTCCAGAAGCGGCGGGCACGGTGAATGATTGCGGCGCGACTCGTTGCGGTGCCGCAAAGCTATTTGATGCCTTAAGGTCATCGCCAGTCAAAATATTTGCCGAGAGCACACGCGCCGGAGCAGCGTCTTCCCAAACCACCTCTACGTCATGGGACTTGGCAAGATCGCGGTTCAGGACGAAAAGTGAAACTTTCCCATCGGCCTTATCGAACGAAGCAGCGGCATCCACATACGCAACCGAATCCAATCCGGAAACTTCGTATGTGGAGGACTCGACCAGCAGATTCAGCACTGCGCCTCTGGCAAGCTGCAAAGCCCAATTGTAGGGATAATAGATGGTCTGCTGGAACAATCCATTGGCATCCGTCATGATCGGAGCGATGACGTTCACCAACTGCGCGAGGCAGGCGAGTTTTACTCGATCTGCATTGCGCAGCAATGAATTGACGAGTCCCCCGACCAGCAACGCATCTTCCAGGTTGTAGATCTCTTCCAGCAGGTGCGGCGCTTCCTGCCGGTGGCCGTCTACGGCATCTCCTGTCGTGGTGCGATACCAAACATTCCATTCGTCAAAAGAAAGCCACAGTTTTTTCGACGACCGCTTATGTCCGCGCACGAGATCGCAAACCGCAAGAGTCTCGGAAATTTGACGCTCCATGCTCAAATTCAAAGCAAGATATTTTGAAGTGTCACCACCTGAATCGCGTTCATTGTTGCCGAAATAGCGGTGGAGCGACAATCCGTCGACGTAGTTGTAGCATTGCTCGAGCACTTCACGATCCCACTCGAGATAGGTGGGCATAAACGGACCACTGGAGCCGCAGGCAATCAACTTCAGCGAGGGATCGACGTAGCGCATCTGCCGTGCGGCATCGGCGGCCTTCAATCCATATTCTGTGGCTGACATGTGGCCGATCTGCCACGGGCCATCCATCTCATTACCCAAGCACCAGTGTTGCACTTTGTAAGGATCCGGAATGCCGTGCTGGCGCCGCAGGTCGCTCCACTTAGTCCCCTTCTCTACGTTGCAATACTCCACAAGCGCCGCAGCTTCTTCCGCGCTGCCTGTGCCGAGGTTCAATCCCATCAATGGCTCGGTGCCAGCGGCTTTGCACCAAACCATAAACTCATTGGTTCCAAACTTGTTGGATTCGATCGTATCCCAGGCTTTGTCGAGGGTGCGCGGACGGTTTTGTACAGGGCCCACGCCATCCAGCCAGTTATATCCAGAAACAAAATTGCCTCCCGGATAGCGAATGATCGGCACTCCCATCTGGCGGATTTCGTTGAGAACATCTTTGCGGAATCCATTCGCGTCGGCAAGTTTCGATCCCGGATCATAAATTCCTTCGTAGATGGCGCGCCCCAGATGTTCGAGGAAAGAACCGAACAAATTGCGATCAATCGGCGCGATGGTCCGACGCGTATCGACGTAAACGCGGGCAGCGGCTGCTGTGCTGGCTGCCGCAGTAGTTTGCACGGGCTTACTGCCAACCAGTCCGTGCGCGAGGCCACCGAAAAGCGCAGTCGCTGAACATGCGACTCCCGCATTTGAAGCCTGCTTCAAGAACCGGCGTCTGGAGGAAGAAAACTTATGCATCGGCAACCCTTTCTGGCAAGTTCTTCTAATTCTTCTAATCTATGGCCATGCGTGGTCTTCAGCAAATGTTCGCGGCAAATGCTGCACACAAGATGCAGGAATCCATCGCCCAGGAACTACGCTGTGTCGCTCTGAAACAATGTATCGACATCACCCACAAAAAACTAGCGAGCCGAAGCTGAACTCCGGCCCGCTAGGAGAAATTCTAAACATAGCTAGAACGATACCCAAGCCAAGGCTGGCAGAGAGCGAAGAAAAAAAATCAAGAGGAAACACAAGCTCAAGGAGCGGCACCGTTCTGCTTTAGTCATCCACTTCCTTCCATATCGGAGTGAGAGTCCATAAAGTAAACGATTTCTCAGTAATGGAAACAGGTTATAGCTCTATGTGCCGGGCTCTGTCAAGGAGTATTTAAACGATCCTCGCCTCGTGTACGAATGAGAATCGCGACGCCAGGACGCCCATGCCGTTTTTACCCACGGAGATGGAATATAAACGCTGTGTTTCTCAGACAACTCAAAACGATTAGTGAAGACAAATCGCGCCGGTAAAATCTAGCTTCAATCGATTCACGCTCTTAATATTCAATGTAATCAGGGGTTTGCTTTGCTTCTGACCTCATAAATTTCTCGAAGATGATGCCGCGCCTCGCCCGACCACCGAACACCATGGTCCGGCCTTTAGGCGCGCCAGCAGTCCCCCGAATACAGGTAATTTCCATGGGTTCCATACCAACGGGTATGACTTGTTTTTGCGCGTGCGAGATTTACCATGGTATGGAGTATAGTGTTTCTGCTTCCGCTGATTTGGAAATTTCACGGGCCGTTTCTTGGGCGTCGTGAGCAATCGCTTTCACACACTTCCTGTTTGTTGGGATGTGCAGTCACTCAGCGACGCCAGGGGATCTCGAAATGGAAACACGCCAACTAGGAAGCAGCGACCTGCACATCACTCGTCTCGGAATTGGCGCTTGGGCAATCGGTGGAAGCGGCTGGAACGGCAGTATGGGGCCGCAAAATGAAAATGATTCAATTCCCGCTATTCACGCCGCCCTGGACCGCGGCCTCAACTGGATTGACACCGCCGCTTTGTACGGACTCGGTCACTCGGAAGAAGTCATCGCACGCGCATTGCAAGGCCGCGGATCACGCCCGTATATCTTCACCAAGTGCGAACGCGTATGGGATGCCAGCGGAACGATTGGAGCATGCCTAAAAGCCGCGTCGATTCGGAAAGAGTGTGAAGACAGTCTTCGCCGGCTGCAAGTGGACGTCATCGATCTATATCAGATCCACTGGCCAGAGCCGGACGAGGATATCGAAGAGGCTTGGACCGAACTCGCCCGGCTGAAACAAGAAGGCAAAGTCCGCTATATTGGCGTTTCCAATTTCAACGTTTCCCAAATGAAACGCACGCAAAACATCGCGCCGATTACCTCGCTACAGCCGCCCTATTCGATGGTCACTCGTGCGATCGAAAAAGAAATTCTTCCCTTCGCTTTGCAGAACAACATCGGAGTCATCGTGTATTCGCCGATGTCGGCGGGTCTGCTTACCGGCGCAATGACGCACGAACGCGTGGCAAATTTTTCCGCCGAAGACTGGCGCCGGAATCTTCCCAACTTTCAGGAGCCGCTGTTGTCTCGTAACTTGAAATTGGTAGAGTGTCTGCGCGAAATTGGAAACCGCTACCGGCGCACGCCAGGAGAAGTGGCGATCGCATGGACTCTCAAGAACCCAGCAGTTTCCGGAGCAATCGTGGGCTTCCGCAGTCCAAAACAGGTTTCCGGCATCATTGGCGCCGCCGAGTTCGTCCTGCCGTCAACTGAGATGGCGGAGATCGAAAATGCCTTAAAACGGGGACGTGCCAACTGATACCACTGTTCATTCTTTTCATTTTTCAAGCAGTTTCTTAGTTCCTGAGGGAGGACATGAAAAAACTGCGCTTTGTTGTCTCGCTGATCACTGACGATAACGACTACCAGCGCCAGCAGGCCGCTGCCGCCCAGGAAAGCGCTGCTCGCTTGGGAGTAGAGTTGCAAACACTATTTGCCCGGAACGACGCCATTTATCAGAGTCAACAACTTCTCGACGTCATTCAGGATCGTAACGCGGGCGTCGACGGTATTCTGATGGAGCCCGCCAGCCGGACCGGGTTTCCCAAGGTCGCGCAAGCCGCAGTAGCGGCAGGCATCGCCTGGGTAGTACTCAATTGCGAACCCGACTACTTGGCACAACTTCGTTCCGGCAGCAACGCACCAGCATTTGCGGTGAGCGCAGACAATCATGAAGTCGGGCGGATTCAAGGGCGTCAACTAGCCACTGTTCTGCCGCACGGCGGCTCAGTTTTGTACATTCAAGGTCCTTCCCTGAGCGCCGTCACAGAGCAGCGTACGGCCGGCATGATGGAGACCAAGCCAGAGAGCATCAGCGTCAGAATTTTGAAGAGTGCAAACTGGACGGAGGAGGCCGGCTTTCGTGCCGCTAGCTCTTGGTTGCGGCTTTCGACCGCCAACCAGGAACAAATCAATGCGGTGCAGGCTCAAAACGACTTCCTTGCCCTCGGAGCTCGGCGGGCCATGGAAGAACACAGCACGCCAGCGGCTCGCGATCACAAGCGACACTTCCCTTTTCTCGGAGTAGATGGGCTTCCGAAAACAGGGCAAGCCTGGGTCACTCAGGGCACTCTAACCGCCACCATTATTGTGCCCCCGATTACAGGACACGCACTTGATGCTTTGGTGGCCGCGATACGCAGCCAGCGGCAGGCGCCAGCGCAAACTCTGGTGGCATCCGAATCATTTCCTAGTCTCGATGCCCTAGGAGCGAAGCTGGCCCACTGAGGCCATTGAACAAAAGCAAGTCAGAAAGCGGTTGACAAAAGCTCGTTCCGAGGGCGAAGCTGGTTGCAGCAAACGTTTGCTTTATTTGGTTCAGAGGAAAACTTCCACTATGAGCCCTAGTCTCAGCCGCAGAACCTTTCTTCAAACTGCCACAGCCACCACCGCAGCCGCTTACGCCGCTCGAGTGATGCCGGCATGGGCCGCTGCAGACCGTGGCACTGTCGCCATCAACACCCCACTCACCACTTTTTCTTATTCCGACGTGGAGTTATTTGACGGTCCCATGAAACGGCAGTTCGAGGAGAACCACGCCCGCTTCCTGAACCTCGACGACGACCGGCTGTTGAAGGTATTTCGGCAGGTTGCCGGTCTGCCCGCTCCCGGCGAAGACATGGGAGGTTGGTACGATCTGACTGGATTCAGCCTTGAACACAACGACTTTCATGGATTTATCGCCGGCCACACTTTTGGACAATATGTTTCTGGCTTGGCCCGAGCCTATGCAGTCACCGGATCGGAGCCAACCAAGGCAAAGGTGAATCGCCTGGTCAAGGGATATGCCGAAACGCTTGACCCCAAAGCCAAATTCTTCGCGGGCTATCGCCTGCCTGCCTATACCTATGACAAGCTCTCCTGCGGCTTGATTGATGCGCACGAATACGTTCACGATCCCATGGCAATGCAGGTTCATGAGATGCTCACCCACGCGATCACAGCCTATTTGCCGGAGAAAGCCCTGAACCGGCAAGAGCAGCGCTCCCGGCCGCACAAAGACACTTCTTTTACCTGGGACGAAACTTACACACTGCCGGAAAATCTCTTCCTCGCGTACCAGCGCAGCGGCGATCCTTTCTATCGCGACATGGCCAAGAAGTATCTCGAAGATGACACTTACTTCAACCCTCTTTCCCAAGGCAACAATGTGCTGCCTTTCGAGCACGCGTACAGCCACGTGAATGCGTTCAGCTCCGCCATGCAGGCTTACATTACGCTTGGAAGTGAAAAGCATCTGCGGGCCGCCCAGAACGGTTTCGATATGCTGGTGAAGACACAAAGTTTCGCCACCGGCGGCTGGGGCCCGAATGAAGGATTCGTAGAACCCGGGACCGGACAATTGGGAGACAGCATCGGCCTCACTCATGCCAGTTTTGAGACGCCGTGCGGCGCTTACGGCCATTTCAAGATTACTCGCTACTTGCTCCGTGTCACCAAGAACCCGCAATACGGCGACAGCATGGAGCAAGTGCTCTACAACACGATTCTGGGAGCATGGCCGATTCAAGCCGACGGCACATCGTTTTATTATTCTGACTACAACAACACCGGCAAAAAAGTTTGGTACGGGCAAAAGTGGCCGTGTTGTTCGGGAACCTTCCCGCAACTTGCTGCGGACTATCACATCAGCACTTATTTGCGCTCAGCGGACGGTGTGTATGTGAATCTTTTCACGCCCTCCCGCGTGCAATGGACTGACGGAAGCGCTCGCTACGGACTGAAGCAGGAAACCAAGTATCCGTTCGACAACAAAATCCAGATCGAAGTGTCTGGTTCACAGTCCAAGGAATACACGCTCTACGTGCGCATTCCCAGCTGGACCACGCGGGACTCGGTGCTCTCCGTAAACGGCACGCGCATTTCGGATCCGGTTCAGCCGGGAACATTCGCGGCGATCCGGCGCACCTGGAAAGATGGCGATCGGGCCGAACTCGAACTCCCCATGCCGTTACGGCTCGAAACTGTAGACGTAAATCATCCGAGGCTAGTCGCATTAATGCAGGGCCCGCTGGTGCTTTTCGCAGTTGCCGATTCGCAGCCCAGCTTCGAGAGAAACGCTCTGTTGCAAGCCAAGCCGGCGAATAACGCATCGGGAGACTGGGTCGCAAATTCGGTCGACGGAAGCAGCGTGACCATGCGCCCCTTCATGAACATCGACAAGGAAAGCTACAGCACCTACGTATTGTTGAAGTCCTAAGGAAGAAACACAGCCCGAGGCACTCGCGGAAGCCTCTGTCACTTAGGTTGCGCGTCCTCTTCGACCAGCTTGTACTGGTTACGTTCGCTTACTTCCCGCGCAGCCTGCTTGCGAAGCAGTGTTAGTTGTTTTAGCAAGTCAGGAAGCTCACGGTTTTCCCCTGTCTTCCGGAGGGCCTGGATCAGATGATATAGCGCAGTTTGATCCTTTGGATCGCGCTCCAGCGCCTTGCGGCATTGTTCGATGGCTTCCGGATATTTCCCTTCCTGCAGATACAGTTTCGCCAAGACGGTCCGCACGCCACTCAACGTAGGCTGTAAAGCAACAGCCTCTTTCGCCGAGCGCATCGCCAGCTCAAATTCTGGCATGCCCGGTTCCACGCCTTTTTGTGAAAGAAAATCAGCCTGGAGATAAAGCAAAGGAGCATCCTTCGGCCTTTGCGCAAGCTTGGCCTGCACTGTAGCCAGAGCGCGGTTCACATCGTCCTCCTGCACCGCCAGCAGTCCCTGAGCAGCAGAGCTCAAAGACTGGCGAGGGTCCAGCGTGTGGGCCGTTTCAAAATCAGCCTCAGCCTTGTCATACTGCGCCAACTGAACGTAAAGTACGCCACGCGCCAAGTAGAGCGGCACCGCCTTCGGCAGTTGATTAATACCGTCGCTCACCACGTCGATACCCACCTGAAAGGAATCATGCGCGGAGCTTAGGTTGGCAAAGTCCACATAGAGATTAACGTTCTGCGGGTCGAGCAAAATCGCTTGCCGCAAAGTGGCGACAGCTTGCGGCGTATTCTTATTATCTTCATACGCCGTTGCCGCCAGCTCCAGGGTTTCAACTTCTTGATTGCTGTCTTGCAGCAGCGGCCCTAACGTCCCCAATACTTCCTGAGGCTGATGTGCCATTAGCTGAACAGATGCCAGCAGCCGGCGCTCCCGGCGATCATCTGGATTCAAAGCCAGTGCTCGCTCGAGCATTTTGGCGGCCTTCTCCGGTTGCTTGAGCTTTACCAGGCAGATGGCGTATGCATGCAGCGCGCTGGCTTTTGAGTCAAACAGCGTCCCGGCCTTTTCAAAATGGACAGCTGCGGCTTCACAGTTATCATGCTGATACTCCAGTACCGCGAGCATGCCGTGACTGGTGGCATCCGCCGGCCGCGATCGCAGTATGCGCTGCAAGAGTGGAATCGCGGCCGCATCCCCGGCCTCGTACTCGATTTGGATCGCCCCTTCCAACGCTGGGAGATAATCCGGAGAAATCTTGAGCGCGCTGCGAAATGAAGCGAGCGCCTCCTTCGTATGTCCCTCCCCCGCAAACGCCGCACCTTGCATTGCCCACAACTGCGCATTGCCCGGGGACGCCCGCAGCGCCGGACGAAGCAGCTCGAGCGCCTTTTGAAATTCTTGGTTCTGCAAGGCAGAGGCAATCGGTGCAAGCCCATCTTCCGCGCTTTGGGCAGCGCCGGATAAAAGTCCGGAAAGAAGAAAAAAAAGAACCGGAGCAAGCAGCCGGGAGGTTCGTCGAGTTGTACATCTTCCCATCATCGCCGGATTACCCCCTCCTACTCCTCTTTATACTTCATGTCAGCCCTGCGTTGATTCGCCGTCTTCGAATCACAAAAAGAAAAGCCGGCCCGCTGAAGCGGGCCGGCTTTTGCGATTCTTCAACTAAGCTCAGAACGAAAGCTTGCCTCCCAGTTGCCAGAATCTGGGCTCGTGGGATGACGTCGCCTGCCCGAAGTTTCCATCCGGGTAATTCATGTCGATACCGCCGGACGCAATGTTTGAAAAGCTTGTGAAGTCTACATAGTTCGCGCGGTTAAAGAGGTTGAAAATTTCAAACCGGAATTGGAAATTGACTCTCTCCGTAAGATGCGTGTCTTTGTAGAAGTTGACATTTGTCTCCGCAAAGTTCGGCCCTCGGAACTGCATGGCCTTTTCATTCCCATTCGTACCGCTATTAGAGAAAGTGGGAGTGGCAAAGTCGCTCTTAGGAATACCACCCGTGAGCCAATCGCCATTGGAATGTGACTGGCTGTAGCTGGTTGCATTCGGGTAAGCGAGATTGTCGCCGTCACCGAGGTAGTCACCGCTTGACGGGCCAAAGCCGATCGCTGGGTTCGAGGCCGATGGGCAAGGCAGAGCAGTGCTTGCGCATACGGGTGCGTAGCCATTGACATTCTCGGCGGTCAAGGGATAGCCAGTCTGATAGATGCTAGTGCCGCTGATTCCCCACCCGCCAGTCAGATAGCCCACAGCTCCCCTTCCGCCATTCAAACCTTTCAGCGAATAGTTGAAGCTGAGAGAGAAGCGGTTGGGTGCATCGAAGATGGACGGTGCGTAATACTGCCCCGGATTCAGCCCCTCGGAGTCGGGATAATCGAGCGAGTCATCCTGCGAACGGGAATGGGTGTAAGAAGCGTCGATGAATCCACGCGCAAAGTGACCTTTAACGTCAAAGATCACAGCGTCGTAGTTCCCATACCGGTCGTTGTTAGCATACGCGATCGTACCAAAGCTGGGGTTAAGCCGGGTTGGAGTTATGCTGTTGTTCACCATCTGATCGCCGGGGAAAGCATTGATGTCCACTCCGTAGGAGACATTCCCGATCGAGTTGCCGTTGCCGACGATGTTGTAGGAGTGGGATCCGTTGTAACCGACACTGGCCCCGAAATTATTGGTAATCTTCCGCTCCACAGTTGCGGACCAGACATCTGCTTTCGGCGACTTCAAGAGCGGATTAATGGCACCGATCGCGAAGCCGGCTCCAACAATTCCTCCCTGCGCATCAAGTCCGCCTCCTGCTTGCGGCGTCGGACCGGTCCCCGGTCCGAAGGTCGGGTACGTAAACCCAAACGGAGGCTTATTACTGTTTCCAAGAACGAAAATGGGAGCTTGCGCCGAAGCTGTTCCACCCGAGAAGAATGTCGGTGCAGTTTCTCCGGGAGGGCTGCCGCGGAATTCTTCCTGCACGTTCGCCTGGGTTAGCCAGTTGTTGTAGATTCCAAAACCACCGCGCACCACCCAGTCACCTTTTCCCGTGGGATCCCAGGCGACACCCACGCGAGGACTGAATAGGTTGTTGACCGAGTGCAGCAAAGCGTTGTGCGTAGCTTTGGCGTAGCCATTCGCCACTTGCTCCTGCTCGGTACTGCCCCCGCCCAAGTAGAAGTTTCCAAACACTGTCGACGGACTCTTCGACCAGGGGTTTCCGCTGTCGTCGTAGCGCAAGCCCAAAGTCACCGTCAGGTTTTTCTTAGCTTTCCACGTGTCTTCCGCAAAAAGTCCAAAAGTCCGGCCAGCTGCATCCCAACTCCACAATTGCTCCGTGCCGGTCGCCGGGTTGTAATAAATTCCATTCTCGACTGCGGGATTGTCCTGGGCCAGCGTCAACAGATTGTTGAAAGAAAATTTCGGCTGGGACCATGGCCCCTGAAAAGGCTCAACATCGTCGCCGTACCAGCCTTCATAACCGAACTTGAGCGTATGGGCGCCTTTCACGTGTGTGAGAACGTCGCGCCAGTGGTAGTTGTGCTGGATGAAATCTCCCTGCGCAAAACCGACTCCGAAGGCCTGACCCGCGTCCATATTGATGCCATTCACAGTTACGGAGGGTACGTAGTAACTGCTCGCCGGAGCGCCGCTGCCCTCAATACCCTGCACCCGGCTCTGACCTATGGTGAATTCGTTCAGCAGGGTAGGGGAAAAGGTGTGCACCCAGGATGCCTGCCCGGCCACCTGCCAGGTATTTTCCAAGGCGGAGAATTGCGGCATAGACGAAGGCGTACCAGTAAGCAGCAGGGTGCGGAAAATACTGGCGTAAATGCGGTCGTTCTTGAAATCCTTATCGAGGCGACCAAAATACTGCGTGCCGTTGCGTACGGAGGTGGCACCAAACGAGCCGGTATCGACAACATTGCTGGCGCAGGGGATGAATTCAGTCGAGGCGGTGTTGCATAGACTTCCGCCGGTTGGCAGTGCGAAATAGGTCTGAGCGTTTTCGACGCTGGTGAGCGTCACGTGTGCAGGCTGGTAGGTTGAAAGCAGTCCAGTGCCCACAGTGCCAGGGTTATTCGCCTGCGCAAAAGCTATAAACGCCGGATCCACATAGTTCACCGATCCGCCAGCACTCGACGATGAGCGCAACGGCTCAACCGCAAAATAGAAGTAGAAGCCGTGATGCGGAATCACGGGACCGCCAATCGCAAAGTCAAAATTGTTGGAATGGAAGGGCAGATAGGGTGCCCCTGCCGAACTTACGAAGTGCTGATTCGCATACATTCCCTGGTAATTGAAATAATCGGAAGCTGAACCATGAAAGTCGTTGGTGCCAGATCTCGTGGTAAACACGGTTTGAAGTCCGGCGGCGCGGCTGTACTCACTAGAAAAGGTGTTGACCTGAATACTGGTCTCGCGGATGGCCTCTGGCTGGGGAGTAAGATTCAGAACCCCTTGGCGAATGCCGCTGGTCACATCGAGACCGTCAACAACATACTGATTATTATTCCCGCCCTGACCGTTGGCGCTGGCATCAACCTGCTCTTCGGTGGAGAAGTTGTCTACACCTGACGCGGGACTTCCAGCGGCGCTGGTGCCCAAGCCGGAAACTCCTGGCGCCATCGTGACCAGCGTGACCAGGTTGCGGCCAACGATAGGCAACTCCGCGACGGCCTGATTCTCAAGGGTCAACTGCGTGCGACTATCCGCAGTGTCGACCACAGGAGCCTCGGTCGTAACGCTGACCGCCTCGGAAATCGAGCCGACCTTCAACGTGACCGGCACGCTCAAGTTCTGCGCGGTCAGCAGTGTGATATCGACTTCAGACTTGGCGAAGCCTGTCGCTTCCACCGTAACCTTGTAAGAGCCGGGAGCAAGGCTGAGGAAACGGAAATTGCCCGCGTCATCTGAGGTGGTAACTTGCGTGACGTTGGTGGACACGCTGACCAAATGCAAGGTGGCTTTCGCGATGCCGGCGCCGGAAGGATCCTGGACGACCCCCTGCACGCTACTGGTGAACTGGGCGAAGGCGCTGGCGGCAGAAAAAAGAACTAACAGAGCTAGACAAAGTGAACGACGTCCCGGCATGGTTCCTCCCAAGCTGGCGCCTCATCTTAGAGAACGCTTCGAGAAAACGTTTACTAAACGAATGCTAATGTATACATACTAGGCTAATCCGCTGTCAAGAAGATTTTCGCCAGGCTCAATCGTAGGTGCTTACAATATCAACCAATGCCCAATATCCACGACATCGTGACCGTAAACGGAAGATTTGACCGCCCACTCTGAGTTCTAGCTTCTCGCCCAGCCTTTGTTAGGGGAAATTCCCACCCCCTCGCGCAAAGTGATCAGACGGTTCGCCGCGAGATTCTTATATTGTTCGTGCAAACCGTTAGGCCAGTAAACCTCGATATCAACAGTGCTGCTGCCGCCTAAACCGAAGTGCAAACGGGAATCGTTGCACGAGTAGAAACTGGATTGGCTGAGCACAGCCTGCGCTTGCATTTTGCCGCCATAGTGCACCAAAACGCGCGCGCCGATTGCGCTGCGGTTTGATTTGACTCCCTCCAGCTTCACCTTGACCCAATTCTGTTTTTGCTTGATGTCATTTCGCAAAAGCGAAGGAGGCTCATTCAAATTGACGATGAGAATGTCGATATCCCCATCATTGTCAAAATCTCCGAATGCGCAACCGCGGCTGCAATGAGCCTCCACCACACCCGGCCCAGCCTCTTCTCCTAGTTCTTCAAATGTACGGTTGCCCAGATTTCGAAACACCGCGCGCGGCGTCTTGTTGGCATACTGCGGTAGCTTGCGTTCGACCTCTGGATACACGCTGCCCGTAACCATGAACAGATCCGGATATCCATCGTTATCCAAATCGACGATGCCCGCGCCCCAGCAGATGTAACGAGTATCGACCGCGAGCCGCGAGGACCGGGTCACATCATCAAAGTTTCCCTTCCCGTCGTTGTGATAAAGGCCGTTGGCGTCTTCGGCAAAGTGAGTCTTGAAGAGATCTAAGTGGCCATCCAGATCGTAATCGCCCACTCCTACGCCCATTCCCGCCTGCTCCATACCGTCGTCGCTAAGCGCCACCCCGCGCAGCACACCTTCTTCGCGGAACGTTCCATCGTGGTTGTTCATGAAAAGCAAACTCGGGGTGGAATCGCACGCCACAAAAATATCGGTCCAGCCGTCTTCATCCAAATCAGCAGCGACAACCGTCATCCCATACGATCCGGTTGCGTTCGCGATCCCCGCCTTCTGGCTCACGTCGGTGAACGTTCCATCTCCGTTGTTGTGATAGAGCGAATGCCTTCCAGTGGGCAAACCGCGTGGCCCACACTCAACCGGGACGCCCTTCCAGTTGCAATTTACGTTCGCGCCTGGCACCGGCGCATTCTCGAACGAGAAGCGCACATAGTTGGAGACGAAGAGATCGAGGTGTCCATCCCGATCGTAATCAAGGAAACTGCATCCCGCTCCCCACCGCGGTTGATCGTTCCACAGCCCGGCGGATTTAGTGACATCGGTAAACGTTCCATCTCCATTGTTGCGGTACAGACGGTTTTGTCCGAAGTAGGTGCAGAAGATGTCCTCAAACCCGTCGTTGTTGTAGTCTCCGATGCAAACCCCGGAGGCCCAGCCCACATCTTTCAGTCCAGCCTTCTCGGTCACATCCGCAAACGTGCCATCGCGGTTGTTCTTGTAAAGACGGTTCGTCGCGCCCGGCGGATCTCCCGTTAAGCGTGTACCCGACAACAGGAAAATATCCATCCATCCGTCGTTGTCGTAGTCGATGAAGGCACAGCCGCAACCAGTGGCTTCCAAAATGTATTTCTTGCTTTCAACTCCACCGTAGATCACAGGAGCCTGCAAACCCGCGGAAGACGCCACGTCCACGAAGTGAGCATAAAAAGGCCGTCCCGAAGGCGCTGGACGAGCAACCGGCTGCACAGTGTGAGCGGCAACTCCCTGCGCTAATAGTCTCGGAGTTGCAGCAAATGCCGCGGAACCGAGGGAGAGTCGAACAAATGCACGGCGGCTAAAGGTCAAGGCTGCGGTTTCTCCATGGCGGGGGATTTTTCTTCCACTAGCTTATATCGATTGCGCTCGGCCTCGTCCTTGGTTCCTTCGATCCTGAGGGCGGCCAATCGCTTGAGCAGGTCGGGAAGACCGTCCGTGTGCCCGCTTTTGCGCAGCGCTTGGATTAGGTGATAAAGCGCGGTCTGATCCTTGGGATCGCTGTTCAAAGCCTTGCGGCTTTGCTCCGCGGCCGCTTCGTTCTCTCCCGCCTGCAAATAAAGTTTCGCCAGCACATCGCGAGCAGCTGCCAATGAAGGACGAAGCGCAATGGCTTGCTTGGCAGACGCCATGGCTTGTTTAAATTCCGCGCTACCGGGGTCGGGACCACGCTGGGTCAGAATCTGCGCCTGCAGATAAAGAAGAAACGCGTCGTTGGGTTTCTTGGCTAGCTTCGCGCGCACGGTCGAAAGCGCGTGCTCCGGATCATTTTGTTGTACAGCCGCAAGCCCCTCCGCAACCGACCCAACAGATTGCTGCGGATTAAGCACATCGGCCTCTTCGAAATCGGCCTCTGCCTTGTCATATTGCGCCAGTTGGACGTACAGCACGCCGCGCGCTACGTAAAGAGGCGCCGCTTTCGGCTCTGCCGCGAGTCCGGCGTTGATCATATCCACTCCGACTTGAAACGACTGATGGTCGAGAGAAATATTGGCGAAGTCCACGTAGAGGTTCACATTATGCGGGTCCGAGAGAATTGCCTGGCGCAGAACACGCACTGCCACCGGAGTATTTCCATCGGCTTCGTATGCGGAAGCCGCCAGTGCCAGGACATCAGCATCAGCCGTGTTTTGTTGCAGCAACGGCTGCAAGATCGCGATCGCATCCTTGGGACTTTGCGCCGCCATCTGAGCCGCTGCCAGGCTGTAGCGAGCATGGATATCCGTATTCGACTGCGCCAGCGCACGAGCGAATATCGCAATTGCCTTCTGGGTCTCTTTCAGCTTCATCAAGCAATCGCCGTAAGCCTGCATCGCTTCCGGCTGTGAATCCACCACGGACCCGCCTTGCTCAAAGTGTGGGACCGCCGCCGCGCAGTCTCCGCGCCGGTAATCCAACACCGCCAGCATGGCACTGCTGGTGGGGTCTCCGGGATGCAGTTTCAAAATATGCTCTAACAATGGAGCGGCCGCATTGCCCCCGCTGTCGTACTCAACCTGCGCCGCACCTTCCAGCGCCGGCAAATAATCGGGCGCAATACTCAGCGCGTGCCAGAACGCGCCCAACGCTTCCTTTTTATTTCCCTTGCCGGAAAAAGCTATGCCGCGAAGCGCCCACAGTTGCGAATTCCTTGGTTGTTGCTCCAACTCCGGCTGCAAGAGTTGTAGCGCTTCGTCAAATTGCCCCGCCCGCAACGCCGAAGTCACAGGCGCGATTCCGGCTGAATTTGTCTGCCCGAGCGCAAAGGAGCAAGCAATGACCAGAGCGGCTAGAACGCCAAGCCGAAGGAAAGTATTTCGGCTCTCCGTCAATTAGAAATTTCCTCCATGCCACCATCGTAGCAAAAGCATAACCGGCCGCAGAGGAAATCGTTTGCTCAGCCGACGCCCTTCTTACGGAGCGTGCGGCTCTGACGTTGACGATGTCGGCTTAGCGAACCTGGCATCATCGATCGGCATATTCTGCCGGATCTCTCGCAATTGGATAGTCGAGATCCCATCGGGCTCAGCAATCGTCCACCGGAATGGAGTTTGCACACCCTCGACATCGCGGTAGTCGCCATAGTTGATTTGAGTCGGAGTAAGGCCAAGCGGCGAATCAGCGTAGCGCATCAGACGCAGAAGCAATCCTGACTGTTCGTCAAAATAGAGTTTCACCGGTGGTTGTCCTTCATTCGCGCCTACAACCACATAAGCGTCGCGGTCACCGATTTTCTCTGGATATTCCACCCGCAACTCGGCAAAGATTTGCTTTAGTTCGAGCGGGAAATGTAAATCCGCATCGATCCGAGTCGCATCAAGTTCTGCTCCATGCATTTCGCGAATTGCACCTCCCGGCATTTGCGACCACCCCTCACGGCCGTTGAACACGGTAATGCTGTCCCCTCCGGGCGCGTGTCGGATCAAAGCTTGTTTATTTGGATCCTGATCGAGAACTTCAATGTTCACGGTCTGTCCGCTTCTGGTGACAGTGCCCCGCCCCTCGCGGCTTATGATATTCCCAATCGCCGCAGCGCCACCAAGTGCCTGAATGTAGCGCTCGATGAGTTGGTCCGAAGTCGGCAAGCTGGCTGAAAGCGTTTCCGATTCAGGAGTCACGCCAGTTTGCTGTTTCGCCGGTACTTCATTCGCAATCATCGGGTACCCTTGCGGTTTAGGCGAACCTCTGTGGCACGAATAGCAGGTCACTTCCCGATACCCTGCGAAGCTGTTTTTGTCGATGGTCAACATCATTCGCATCATGTCGCGCGCAATCTGTTTGGGTTTCTTATCGTCTTTTTCAAAATGCTCCGCCACATGGCAGTAGCTGCACTCCACTCCAAGCGATGCAGTGATGAATCGCATAGTGGGAAACAACTGGTCAGCGGGAACGACCTTCAATACTTGGACGTTCTTGAACACAGACTCGGCCGTTTGAGCGGCTTTGGAAGACCCGTTGCCTGCAGGCAGGTTTGGAACGGAATTCTTCTCCATGGCGGCACTGAGTCGGCCCGAGATCTCAGCGGCCTTGGCCGTATTTCCCTGCTGCTTATAGAGATCGATAAGCGGAACATCCGCAGGTAAATGCAAGGGATCAATGGCGACGGCCTTCTCCAGATGAGTGACTGCCCGGTTGACATCTCCACCCTGCAAATACGCGGATGCGGCGTTAGTCTCGGCGAGGGCTGAGTCCGGATTCAATTGCAAAGCCCGCTCGAAAGCAAACTCTGCCTCCGATGTTTGTTTTCCCAGAAGAAGAGCGCTCCCTAACGAGGTGAAAAAATCAGCGTCATTGGAGAACTGGTTTTGCACCTCAGTGAGCATGCGATAACCACGGACGACCGATGACGGCGAGTGGTGTTCCATTCCCGTATTGATATAGGCGATGCCCAGATTTCTTTTTTGCAGATCGGGCGCAGGCTCGCGCCACGCGGCAATGTCGGTATCTTCCGGGAGCGCCTGTTGCGATTCAGGACGCCGCTGGATTCTATGGTCGGTGAAAGCCGTGTGTCCGCCGTCCTTGGCGTCCCGCCGAGGCATGTGGCAGCCGATACAGTTGCTATCCTTGCCAGGATGCGAAGCAGCAAAATTTTCCATGTGGCACGAAAGGCATTTGGACCGGTAGAACTGAACCGGCTCAAGCGGCTTATTGTGCGGATCGTGGCAGGTTCCGCACCATAGTTGTCCATTGCTCTTGCGTGCACACGTACTCCGCGCGAGTTGTTCCACATGGCTGATCACTTTGAATTTTCCGGCATCCGCGCCCGGAGGAGAGACATTGACGTAGGTAGTGAAAATATCTTCTAACGGCTGCCCCGGCCGAAAGTCTTCAAATTGTTTCCCGGGATTGCGTACTCGACCAACTCCTAACAGATGACACTGTTCGCAGATGCTGTCGCGAGCGGCAGGGGCAAGCTTCGCCGGATTGATGATCGTCCCCGCTCGTGGATCATTGAGGTGCTTTTCGGCCGAGCCGTGGCAACGCTCGCAAGTGATACTCTCCGCCGAGAAGACCGGAGATCGATATCGATTCGACGTCCCCAAAATATGCAATGCAGTTCCTGAGTGGCAAAAGAGACATCCTTCGGCGACTGGCCGCGTGAAATCTGGGTTGGGCAACCCTTCGTATCCCGGAGCCAAATCGTAGGCCTGTCGGCTCTTGTAATAAGCGACGGGCGATTGAAATAAATGGCCCGCCAGATCGAGCAGATAGCCGGAGGCGTGGTTGCCGGAGCCGATCACGTAATCGATTCGGTAATTGGTTACGTCTTCCCCACTCTGCAAGCGCTGCCAATAGCCGGTTGGCGATGAATGCATCGTAATTTTTGCGTCCGGCGTTTCAACAGTGCCATCCGGCTCCTGGCCGGCCCGACGCAGAGAGTGCGCCATCGCAGAGAGCGCGTAGCCCTCGACCTCAGCCGCGTGGCAGAACTGGCAGCGGTTCGAACCAGTCGGCTCCGCCACCTGCGCAGGAGTTGCTTGATCCGGCCTCGTGGAATCGCGCCTGCCCGATTGCCCTTGTCCGAATGATGCAACCAAGACAATTAGCAGAACAACTTCAAACCAACGAGGCGTATATTTCGCAATCATGACCCGGACCAGTTTAGGACATCCAGAAAACGAGATTGTACTCCGGCTTCGGAATTGTCCCTGGCAAAGGACACCACCAATTTTATTTTGCGCGTTTTTATCAGCAGTCACAGCTGCCGTAAGCGCGAGCAGATTTGACCTACCTTAGTTTAAAGTGCAAAATGTAGGTGCAATATTGCGTGCAGTATTCGTAGTGTTCTGCAGCAATTGTTGATTCCAAAGCGGAAGTGGTGGAACTGGCAGACACACCATCTTGAGGGGGTGGCGCCGAAAGGCGTGGGGGTTCAAATCCCCCCTTCCGCACCAAATTTCAGCGGCAAGAAATAGCAGCTAAGAGTTCTCAGGGCCTCCGAATACAGCGGGGATATGCAGACTTTCTTTCCCGCCTTTCGTACTTTTTGAAAATTTCCTGTTTGATGACAAGATCCGGTTCTTGTCCAAATGAAGATATTCCCGCTCACACCCAACTGCAGGCACGTTCATCTCCGCAACGACGGTCAGTCTAAATCCAGTTCTGGTCACGGGTTTGTTGTGCCTACATTGCTTGCCGCAAGCCTTTTCGCAGTTCCCTCCTCCGTCGCTGCTTATGCCCAGCAGCCTGATTCAACAAAGCCTGTGGTGGTGCAACCGGGCGCACCAGGCATGCCGAGCAAGACGCTTTCGCCGTCGGCGCGGGCCGTCTTGCCGCAACGGTCGGCAGCGGACGTGGAATTCATGCAGGGTATGATCCTCCATCATGCGCAAGCGGTGGAGATGACGGCGATGATTCCGTCGCACACGCAGAACGAAGACCTGCATTCTTTGGGGGCGCGCATCAGCAGCTCGCAGTCCGACGAAATCAAGTTCATGAACCGCTGGCTGGCAGTCCGTGGCGAATCGGTCCCGAAGCCGACGCAGATGCAGAAAATGCCAGGCATGGACATGCCGGACGAGTCATCTCAGGCTTCATCTCAGAACTCGATGGCGCTGATGCCGGGGATGCTTACGCCGCAGCAGATGGAAGCGCTGCGGAAAGCGAAGGGCGCTGAGTTTGATCGGTTATTTTTGGTTGGGATGATACAACATCATAACGGCGCATTGACCATGGTGAAAGATCTATTCGATACTGCGGGCGCCGGACAGGACGCCGAGTTGTTCAACTTTGCAACCGACGCCGACAATACCCAGCGAGCTGAAATACGAATCATGGAAACGATGTTAAAGAAAGACAAACTCGAGGAGAAACGATGAAACGGTTGCCCAGTCTTTCCCTGTGCGTGGTGGTCGCACTTATTTCTGGTTTTACAGTGAACCGAATCCAGGCGCAGGCGGCGCCATCCACGGCTCCCGCACAGGAACAGGCGCAGAAGCCCGCCACCCCTCCTTCCGACAAGGACGCTAAGGGTGCTAATGATGAAGCGAAAGACCCATTCGCACCGGAACCTGCCCCACCGCTCCCGCCGGGGATGACAGGGTCGAACGCGAACGATCCGCGCGCCAAGCTCTCACCAGGACTCTATGACGCGGGCGAAGCGGCAATGGGAATCGAGCACCTCCTGCTGCTCAAGAAGCCGGACGCGTTTCAACTCGGGACCACGGATCCAGATGATCCAAAGGTTGACAAGATTTTTGGACAGCTCGGCATAGGGCAGAACAGGAAGATGCCAAAGTCATTGCACTTGCTGATCGCGCAACTTGCTTTTGCCAACTCGGACCTCGCCTTCCAGGGCAATCATCTTTTCCAAGGGAATTTCTATGGCGTGAGCATCTACGACATCTCCAATCCAGCCAACACGACATTGCTAACGTCACTCGTCTGCCCCGGCGGACAAGGCGATGTGTCGGTATACAAGAATCTGCTGTTCATGTCTGTAGAGATGCCGAATGGACGGCTGGATTGTGGCATGGAGGGATTTCCACCGGAGCCTCCGTCCGCAGATGAGGATAAGGATAAAGATAAAACTGGAAATAAAGACCAGGCTAAGAGCGAGGAAAAAACTGGCGAGGCCAAGGATGCTGACAAAGAGAAAGAGCCAAAGCATCACATCCCAGCCGCCCAAAAAGATCGTTTCCGCGGCGTAAGAATCTTCGACATTTCCGACATCAAGAATCCCAAGCAGGTCGCCGCCGTGCAGACCTGCCGCGGATCACACACGCATACCTTGGTGATCGATCCGAACGACAAGGACAATGTCTACATTTACGTGTCAGGAACTTCATTCGTACGTCAGACGGAGGAACTGGCCGGCTGCTCTGGGGAAAAACCCGATAAAGATCCGAATACCGCGCTCTTTCGCATCGACGTAATCAAAGTTCCAGTGGCCGCGCCGCAGGAGGCGAAGATCGTATCCAGTCCGCGGGTATTTATCGATCCCCGCACGGGCGCGCTCAACGGCCTGAATAATGGCGGCACCCATGGCAAAAAAGGCCCTGAGAAGCCGGAGGACACCGATCAGTGCCACGACATCACCGTATATTCGGCGATCGGGTTAGCGGCGGGCGCTTGCTCCGGGAATGGAATTTTGCTCGACATTAAGGATCCCGTACATCCCAAGCGAGTGGATGCCGTGAATGATCCGAACTACTCCTACTGGCATTCCGCTTCGTTCTCGAATGATGGCAGCAAAGTAGTGTTTACCGACGAGTGGGGCGGCGGATTGGGCGCGCGCTGCCGTCCGAACGATCCGAGCAAGTGGGGCGCGGATGCCATCTTCCATTTACATGACGACAAGTTGACGTTCGCCAGTTATTACAAGCTGCCCGCCGCGCAGAGCGACACGGAAAATTGCGTGGCGCACAACGGTTCGCTGATTCCGGTTCCCGGACGCGACATCGAAGTGCAGGCCTGGTATCAGGGCGGCGTTTCGGTGATGGACTTCACTGACGCGGCGCACCCGAAGGAGATTGCGTACTTCGATCGCGGGCCGATTGATTCGAAGATGCTCGTGCTCGGCGGCGAGTGGTCGGCCTATTGGTACAACGGCAACATCTACGGTTCAGAAATTGCGCGCGGGTTGGATATTTTTGAGCTGACGCCGACGCA
>Ga0209007_1000023_pt1 | contig 118994 bp, 108 predicted proteins | sample JacPinW_OM1H0_O2_FD_187961 | JGI IMG/M metagenome (GOLD analysis project Ga0209007, IMG submission 187961) | Forest soil microbial communities from Algoma, Ontario, Canada - Jack Pine, Ontario site 1_JW_OM1H0_O2 (SPAdes) (version 2) | ecosystem: Environmental > Terrestrial > Soil > Boreal... | reverse complement strand
TAACGGCGCGGAGAGATGGCCGAGTGGCTGAAGGCGCGCGCCTCGAAAGCGTGTATACCTTTACGGGTATCGGGGGTTCGAATCCCTCTCTCTCCGCCAGTTTTTCCTCACTGCAAGAAAGCCCACCCGAACTCGCCTTCTCTAAGCCGTTTCCGAAAATCACTATTCATCGCGAAAAATTTATTTGTCTGTTGCAATCCGCCGCTGTGATCCCCTCGGACGATCAAGGCTATCTGGCGGGCGCTCTTCAGGAGGAGATGTCCCACTATCTTCTCGAACAGTCGGCGACCGATCAATTCACTCCTTACACCACGTTCTACTATCCCGTGAACATGTTCGCCGATGCGCAAACCACGTTGAACACTCTCGTCACCCTGGAGGATGCTTTCATCGCAGCCTATCTGATCGGTGTGCGCAACTTCAGTACTGCCCAGCTACGCGTCACGGCTGCTCGCATCATGGGCATTGAGAGCGACCACCACACTCTCGCTCGCGTGGTCGGCCCCGATGTGGCTGCCCAAGATGGCGGCCCGATCACGATGATTACTGGATTGCAGGGAGTGGCAGAAAACGTAGCACCGCCCAATAACAATGGCTACGAGAGAACTCAGTGCTGGACCAACATTGATCAGGCGGTCAACGCATTGCTGCCTTTTGTGGATCTCGCGGCGGCTAAGTCGGCAGGATTCGACACCTCCAAACCGTATCCTTTCGAACCTTTCAACCCTACGCTGCCGAATGCGCTTGGGGATTTTATATCCTTTACGGGGTGCTCAGCGGGATAACGCAACGGCGCCACAGGTGGTATCCGTCGAGGTCGCGAAGATCAGGATTTTGCGGCCTCGACGGAGTTGTGATTCGAAGTGTTCTTCATGGATCAAAGGAGGATAGTTATGCTTGAAGGTCTATTTCAGCCCATGCATTTAATCATCATCTTCGGTATTGCACTACTTGTGTTTGGCCCTAAGAAACTGCCAGAACTAGGAAGAGGATTGGGAGACGGAATACGGGGGTTCAAGGCAGCGATGAACCCAACTGAAGAAAAGAAAGACGGCAGGGACGTGTAGCCGGGTCGAGCTCAGGCAACCACGAGCCAATAACTAACGGCCATCGACTAACGACGGTTCTTAAAGAACGTTTGCAGTAGCTCGGCGCAACGGCCTGCCAGAACGCCGCCGCGAATTTCTACCCTGTGATTCAGTTGCGGGTGATTCAGTACCTGCATCGCTGACTGCACCGCGCCGGCTTTAGGGTCATCGGCGCCGTAGACCAGGCGCTTGATCCGGGCATGGACGATTGCTCCAGCGCACATGGCGCAGGGCTCAATGGTGACGAACAGCTCGCAGTTTGATAGACGATAGTTGCCCAGAGCGGCGCCGGCTTCGCGGAGGGCCACAATTTCGGCGTGTGCGGTGGGGTCGGAGTCGGTGATGTTGCGATTCCAGCCGCGACCGACAATCTGATCGTCGCATACGACCACGGCTCCGACCGGAACTTCACCGGCCTCCAGCGCGCGCTGCGCTGCGCGCAGGGCTTCCTCCATCCACAGTTCGTCGTTTTTAGTCGTCAAGGATGAACCTATGAGGCAGCGTATCACTGAGGTGGCGCGGGGGAATCGTGATCAGAGCAGGTTCAGCACGGACCGCACCACATCTGGCACTGCAGCACGAATCAGCGCGGGGATCAGGATCGTTACTACCGGGTATGCGATCAGGATCAGCGGTATGGTCAGCAGCATTCGTGCTTTTGGGGTCAGATTGGCGAGAAAGGCTCGCATAGCATCCTCTCTGGTCTTAAATACGAAATAAGGCTCAAAAAGGTTCCCGCGAATTCTAGGTAGGCCGGGAATTGAACTAGCAACCGGCAACTGGCAACTGGCGGCTGCTCAGTGGTATGCTTAGCGCGTTATGGAGATGCCGCGCCTGCTCCGCAAGATTTTTCTGATTGACCTTCTGCAGGGGTTGAAGGTCACCTTCCGCTATCAGAATCCCAAGGAAATTTATACTGAGCAGTATCCCATGGAGCGGCCGCAGGTGGCCGAGCGTTACCGGGGCGCACCGCGATTGAACGTCAATCCCGATACCGACGAGACCATGTGCATTGCCTGCGATTTGTGCGCGCTGGCCTGCCCGGAAAATCTGATCGTGGTCTCAAGCGCGCGCAACGAGCACACCCGCCGCAAGGAACTCACCAACTTTACTTATGACCTGAGCCGCTGCATGTTCTGCGGTTTGTGCGAGGATGCCTGCCCCGTGGATGCGCTCGAACTCACGCAGGATTTTGAACTCGCCAGCTACACTCGCGAAGGCTGGATCTGGGACCGTGAGACTCTGGAAAAAGGTCCTGCGCCTACGATGTATAAGAAGTAGCCGGACTTCTCCCGGTTATTCGGATTGTTCGCAACAACAAGTTCAAAAAATAAGTTCAGAAAAATATTTCAGAAACTCTAAGTCTTCGACGCGAAACTATGGGTCTTTTTGACGCTTTCCGCAAAGATGAAGTGACCGGAACCAAGGTTCTGGTCGGCCAGCTTGGAACCAAATTCGACGAGCACTTGAAGTCCGACCTGCGCGTGTATAAGCGCTTCTATCCCGCCGCGACGAGCGCGGCTTTTACTACGATCGCCGAGCTGCGCGGAGCGGTTGTGCATAAGTACGACGTGCTTCATCTATTTTGCGATGTCGGGAATGACGGAGTCATCAGTGATGCATCCGGTGACTGCATCAGCGGAGCCGAACTCTTGAAAGCGGCTGTGGATGCCGACGTAAAGCTGTTGTGGATCGGCAATGATAATTTGCAGGAAGCTTATGATGCGGGCTTCAAGACTAAAGGTATGAAGATCAACGTGGTGCTCACGCTGCGGCGGCTGGGCTCGAACACTTCGCTATTTCTGGATAATCTGCTGACTAAAATGACGGCGGGCGAGACTTTGGCGAAGGCGTGGAGCGTGGCATCTTCGCCCGAGGGCAAGTCGGTACAACCGGATGTTCCGCACACGATTTCTTCGCTCGGACGTGGTTCGGTGGTTTTGCGCTAGAGCGTTCAGCTTCGTCAACTTCTTCTATATCTTCTACGGCATCACTAAGCGCTGCCTACGGCATCAGCCGGATACTCGCGACCCGCACTCTGCCTCACACTCAAACATAGATTCCTTAAACCAGCACTTCCGCAGGCCGGCGAAGGGATCAGCAGAAAACTAATCCTGGAGGCCTAATGATGAAATCAGGGAAAATTACGCTACTGTCTGTGATTTTGTTTTGCGCGACCTGGGTGGTGGCTCAACATGCCCCGGCCGGAGGAACGGCGCCGGGAGGCTCCGGAGCTCCGGCGCAGACTGCGCCGCCCACTGGAAATACGGGTCAACCGCCAACCGGCAACACAGGTCAACCTCCGACGGGCAATACGACTACGCCGCCTACGGGGAATGCAGCGCCCGGATCGAGCCCGGCGAATCCGAATTCACCCAACAGCACCGCGCAACCTTCGACGAATCCCGACAACTCGAATAATCCGAATTCGAACCCGAACAATCCGAATACTACGCCGAATAATCCCAACCCCGGCTCGAACCCGAGTGGAGTTCCGACTTCTCCGAATTCGCCTTCGACTCCGGGCTCCACGAATCCAAGTTCGCCAAATCCTGGTTCAAACCCTGGTACGTCAAATCCAGGGTCTTCGAATCCTGGCGCGTCGAATCCCAGCGGTAGCTCTTCTGCTCCCCCACGCGGTTAAGAGTTTTTTTGTACTTGAATACTTGCGGACCCGATTTTTCGGGTCCGCTTTTTTGTTGGAGTGAGGACTGGAAATTGCTGGAAGAGTCAGTAGGAAGAAGCGACAGCAGATTCCTCGCGCCCTCACCGCGCAAAGCTCGGCTTCGGACTTCGCTCGGAATGACAAGAGGAAAAAGCGCGGAATGACAGCAGGGAAGAGGGTAACGAAAAGGTGGACGAGAGTGGAACTCTCGCCCACCACGTATGGCTATCAGAATAGTCGGAACTCCAGCCCTTCAGAGGCTAGCGTTTGCCAACGGCATGGCCGTGTCCATCACGCACTTCATTGGCTTTGAAGTGTTCAATCTTATCGAGATGGTGGTTCGGATCGGGCCGCTCGCCACGGGCTGGCTTGGGGCCGGTGTAGCCGTGCTCAGGATGGAAGTGATTGTTTACGTGGCCGCGGAAGCCTTCCGGACCATGAAACCACGGGCCCGCTCCGATGAAGACGCCGCCGGTAAACCACTCCGGGCCGTAGTAGCCGTAGGGAGCGCAGTCGTAGGGCACGACGTCATAATAGCCATAGGGACATACCGGCGCAACTCCGATATCGACTGCTACCTGAGCCTGCGATTTAGGTGTGCTTACCGCGAAACACATTGCAGCAATAGCGGCTACCGCAAACAATTTAAATTTGTTCACTCGGTTCTCCTCGTATGTGCAAGATTTTGCCAGCAGATACGATTCGATTGTACGACAAAGGGTTGACTTCAAAAAGAATGCGGAGGTTCCTAATGTGCCGGTTGCTGCTGCGTCATACAGTGCATGGTGCCGAGTCCCCAGACCAGGTCGCCGGAATAAATTGGAACTACTTCGCGCGTGGGGAAGAGTGCGGCTAGCGTGTTCAGCGCGATGCGATCGTTGGGGTCGTTGAAGACCGGCGCGAGCACGATGCCGTTAGCGATGTAGAAATTGGCGTAGCTGGCGGGCAGGCGTCGCTGCTCGAAGACGACTGGACCGGGCATGGGCAGTTCTACGATGTTCAGCGGCTTGCCGGCTTGATCGCAGGCAGCTCGCAGGTAACGAAGATTTTCGCGCAGCGGCTTGTGATTTACATCTTTGGGATTGTTCTCGACCATAGTGACGACGGTGTCAGGCGAGACGAAGCGGGTGAGGTCGTCGACGTGGCCGTGCGTGTCGTCGCCGAAGATGCCGCGGCCGAGCCAGATGGTGTGCGACGCGCCGAGGTAGTCTGCGAAGATTTTTTCGTAATCTTTGCGCGACATGCCGGGATTGCGTTGCTGCACTTTGCTGAGCAGGCATTCTTCGGTGGTGAGAATGGTGCCGTCCCCGTTGACGTCGATGGAGCCACCTTCGAGGACTACGCGGGTGTTGTTCGAGAGTGGGCGGATTTCTTCGGAGTGGGCGATTTTTGCCATGAGGCCGCCGATTTTTTCGTCGTGTCGGTAGTTGGAGTATTTGGTCCAGGCGTTGAAGCGGAAGTTTGTGGCGAGGAGGCTGGAGTCGTGCCCCTGGCTTTCGCGGGCGGGGGCGCCCGCGCCACATGAGCAGAAAATGCAGCCGGAGTCGCGGAGCCAGACGCGGTTAGTGGGCCAGCGGTGGAAGCGGACGTTTGCAAGACGTGCGTCGGCGCGATCGAGGAGCTTGCAGACTTGGCGTTCGGCTTTTGCGTCATTGACAATCAGTTCCACTTGCTCGTGGCGCGCGAGGTTGCGGATGATCTCGGCATAGACCCATGGGATGGGCTCGAACTTGCCGGGCCAATCGCCGTGATAGTGCGGCCATGCCAGCCAGGTGGCGGCGTGGGGCTCCCATTCTGCGGGCATGCGGTAACCTCGCGGCGCAGGTGCAGCTTGGTTCATCAATGAAGTATTACTTGAATAATTATACGGAGACTTAGTCACGGTTGGCTCTTACCGTCCATCCAGTAGACGATTCGAGATCGGTGCGTAGGCGTCGATTCTGCGGTCGCGCAGGAAGGGCCAGTTGCGGCGGATGTCTTCGAGGGCTTTCAGATCAACGTCGCCCATGAGGATTTCTTCGCGGTCGTGCGAGGCTTCGGCTAGGACGCGGCCGAAGGGATCGCAGAAAAATGATCCGCCCCAGAATTCAAGTCCCCGGCCGGGGGCGGACTTGCCGCGGATGTTGCCGTTTTCGAAGCCGACTCGATTGACCACCGCAACGTAGACTCCGTTGGCGATGGCGTGGGCGCGCTGAATGGTGCGCCAGGCGTCGTGCTGGGCGATGCCGAACTCGGCTTTCTCGGCGGGATGCCAGCCGATCGCGGTGGGGTAGAAGAGCACGGTCGCGCCCTGCAGCGCGGTGAGGCGCGCGCCTTCAGGGAACCATTGATCCCAGCAGACGAGCGTACCCAGGCGGCCGACGCTGGTGTCGAGGGCGCGAAAGCCGAGATCGCCGGGAGTGAAATAAAATTTTTCATAGTAGAGCGGATCGTCGGGGATGTGCATCTTGCGGTAGAGCCCGCTAAGAGTCCCGTTGGAATCGAAAATGGCGGCGGTGTTGTGATAGATGCCGGGAGCGCGCTTCTCGAACAGCGATGCGATCAGCACAACTCCGTGCTGGCGAGCGGCGGCTGCGAGTCTTTCGCTGCTGGGTCCGGGGATTGGCTCGGCTAGGTCGAATAGAGAGTGATCTTCGCGCTGGCAAAAGTATTGCGTCTGAAATAGTTCGGGTAGGCAGACGACTTGCGCTCCGCGTCCGGCGGCATCGGCTACGCGTTCGAGAGCTTTTTCAAGATTCTGTTCCGGCTCCGGTCCGCACGACATTTGCACCAGCGCCACACGAAATTTATCAGGGGGCACGTTCATATTCTGCCGATCAATATAGCATTTAGATGTGGGATGCGGGCTTCGGGCTTCAGCTGTCGGGCTTCGGCAAAACAGCTACTCAGTAGAAACCATTTCCTCCGTTATCGTGGGAGAGACCTCTACGGAAAAATTCACCGAACGGGCAATAAAGCACAGATGATGGGCTTCGCCGTGAAGGGCTAATGCTTTGGAGCGATCGTCGCCGGGAGAAATTGTGACCGTTGGCCGCAGCACTATTTGTTTGAATTCTCCGGAGCCGTCGGCGTTTTCCTGCATGACTCCGGAAGCGGCATCGTGATAGTCGACGACGGTGACATGGTTCACCGCGCACAGATGCAGGTACGAGAGCATGTGGCAGGCGGAAAGACTGGCGACCAGGAGCTCCTCCGGGTTGTAGCGCGAAGGGTCGCCACGAAAGCTGGGGTCGCTGGAGCCCTGAATCGGCGGCTTGCCATTGCATGCAATGGTGTGGTCGCGGCGATAGCTCTTGTACGTTTTGGTGCCTTCGCCGGTATTTCCGGTCCAATCCACTTGGACTTCATAGGTATGTTGTTTCATCGTCGTCTCTTTTCCGGTTCTCTTTCTCCCGTCTTCATAGGATACGTCGAACGATCGTGAGCGCTTGTTCACGCGTCCACGCCTCGGAGACTTCACGCCCTTTTGCTATGTCGTCGACCACGAGAATTAATTGATGGTTGTGGTCGCTGTAGAGCGCTTCGATGTTGACGCCGGCCTCGGCCATGCTGCGCGAGATTTTGCCGAGTTGACCCGGCTCGGTTTGGTTTAGCCGCTGGATGAGAACATCCCGCTCTTCGAGAACCTGAATTCCGGCCGCAGTTAGCGCATTGCGGGCAGCGGAGCCATCTTCGAAGAGGAAGTGCGCTGCGCTCTGGCCTTTGACGACCCATGCGCCTCCGCCTTCGATGCATACTCCGGCGCGGCCCAGGGCAGCGCCCATCTCGGCAAGGGCTCCGGGCCGGTTATCGAGCACAATCGTTAGATCTTTCATGATCAAAGACTAGCGCGACGCCTGCAACTATGTTTCAATATGCATTGAACTATGAGTGCAGAACCATGAATGCAGATTCCATTGCACGTATCGCTGGACTGATCGGGGAAGCGGGGCGCATCCAAATGCTTACGGCTCTTCTCGACGGCAACGGCCACCCCGCGGCTGAGTTGGCCATGGTGGCGTCGGTTTCTCCACAGACTGCTAGCTCTCATCTTGCTAAGCTGCTCGAAGGTGAACTCATCATTTCTGAGCGCAGAGGCCGGCAAAGATTTTTCCGGCTTAAGAATTCCGACGTGGCTACGGCGATCGAGGCGTTAGGTGCGCTGGCGCAAGACTCCGGAGCCGATGCCATGCCGGAACTGCGTTTTGCCCGCACCTGCTATGACCACCTCGCAGGCGTGTTGGCAATTGCGCTGCGCAACGAGTTGCAGGAGAAAGGAATTGTGCGGCAGGGGAAAGACGCTTTTCTGGTGACCAGTGACGGCGAGCGTTTTCTGCGTCGCCTTGACATTGATACCGGCGCACTGCGGAAGGCGCGGCGAGCGTTCGCCCACAAATGCCTGGATTGGACGGAACGCAACCCCCACATTGGAGGATCCGTGGGAGCTGCCTTGCTTTCGCGGTTTATGGAAATGAAGTGGCTGGCTCGGATGCGCGGCACTCGCGCGGTCCGGCTCACGCATGCTGGAGAAGACGGATTCGAGCAGGTCTTCGGCATCCGGCATCAGGCGCTTCGGTCTCTGCCCGGCAGCGGCTCAGTTTGATCAGCATTGCATTTGTTGTTCATTCCGAACCGGCGTTCTTTGCCGGTGAGGAACTGCTGTTGGCCGGAGCAAAGCAGATTCCTCGCGCGATAAAGCCGCGCTTCGGAATGACAAACTTAATAAACTGACCCTCGACCGTCTGTCCCCGGCACGTGCATCCCTTCACACTGTTCCTGTAAAGTAATTGGTCGGGAGTTCGCGAATTAGCTTGGAGGCACCTTCTTGAAACACAGCAATCATAGCGACGGGCATTCTGCGGGAAAATCTCACAATAGTGCGGGGCATGGCGGCGAGGGTAAGGATCGTCATCTCCACAATCCGATTGCAGACCGGCTGATTCCACTACAGCCACTGGATCTGAGGCAGGTGAAATCGATCGACGATCTGGTGAGGGCAATGTCGAAAACGGCTTTCACCGGACGGCAACTGGGCGAAGCGGCTGATGTGCTGGAGGCGATGGCGCGCGACGAGGAGTGTTTTGTGGTGATGACGCTCTCGGGCGCGATGACCGTGGCCAAGCAGGGGCTGATCGTAACCGAATTGATTGATCGCGGCATTGTGAATGCAGTGGTTTCAACCGGTGCGCTGATGGCGCACGGACTAGTAGAAGCCACGGGGCGGGCGCATTTCCGTTACAACCCAGAAGTCTCCGACGAAGAACTCTACGAGCAAGGTTACAACCGCGTCTATGACACGCTGGAGCCGGAGCAGAACCTGGACGACGTGGAAGAGGTAATGTCGGCGGTGCTGGAAGGCTGGGATCACAGTGAGGTAATGTGCTCCTACAAGTTGAATCACGCGATCGGAGCTTACTTGGCGAAGCACGCCGGAGAGCAGCGCGGAATTTTGAAGTCGGCGCATGCGATGGGCGTGCCGGTATTTGTGCCGGCATTCAGCGATTCAGAGATGGGGCTGGACACGGCGTTGAACAATCGTCTGCGGGAGTCGACGGGAAGGCACAAGATTCGCTTCGATCCGTTTGAGGATCTGGAGCACTTTGCGGCGACGTTGCTGCGGCAGAAGAAGCTGGGCATTCTAACGATCGGCGGAGGTGTCCCGCGCAACTGGTCGCAGCAGTTTGGGCCGTTTTGCGAGTTGCGGCACCGGAGATTGGGCGAGAATGTGCCGCTGAAGCGGTATCACTATGGGCTGCGGATTTGTCCGGAGCCGGTTTACTGGGGCGGATTGTCGGGCAGTCCGTATAGCGAGGCTATCTCGTGGGGAAAGTTTGTGCCTCCGGCGGAAGGCGGGAAGTTTGGGGAAGTGTTTGTGGATGCCACGGTTGGCTTGCCGCTGATTGTTGCCGCGGTTTTCGAGCGGCTGGATAAGAAGGGAAGCAAGGCGGGCAAGGGGAAAACGGCTACGGCACGGAAGTGATATCCAAATCCAGCGCCTAAAGGCGGGAGCACTCGGCGGGGTTACGGCATGCCTGAAGGCATGCCCTGATACGAACCTAACCTGACACGAATCCGGCAAGATGCGAGGGCTAACTCGCGAATAGCTAACGGGGGTTCGCTTCCGAGGCGGACGAATCGGCGGTGGCGAACTGCGCATCGCTTGTGTTTTCAAATTCTTCAGATGGATTAGATTCCGCGCGGCTCTTGCGGTAGAGCGGCGCGAGAATGCTATTTTCGAGCACCTGCGACTCGGCCTCTACCCAATCCTGCAGGGCTAGGCCTTCACCCTGGCCGCGCTGGTCGTAAAGACGTTGCGCGTGCAGGCGGATCTTTCTTTCGAGCAACTCGGTCATGAGTGCTTGCTGCTTCTTTCTACGGGTATCGCGGTCCACAACTACTCCTTGGGTCTAAATCGGTGTTTCCTAACAGTTCTATTCTATGGGAAAACTGTTAACGGAAGATTACATCGGGGAGGGCTTAGGGGTTACTAAAGTGTTATTATAGCATGATTGGGAGGAGCAGGTTCGCCCTGCGAATTTTCCACGAACTAATCGAGGTGAAGACCCTATGAAAACTGTAAACCTTTCGGATGCGGACCTCACCGCTTATTCGGGAGAGCATCTACTGTACGAGTTGCAACTCTTTCTGTGGACGGGAAAGAGCTGAGCGGGGACCATAAGGGCCCGATGCGCTCTGTTCTGATCGAGTCGTACGTCATTCATCTGCGGAACCTGATCGACTTCTTCTACGCTCCACGAGTGAAGGAAGACGACGTGATCGCTGCCGACTTCTGCCCTGGGTGGAACGAGACCATATCGAGCACTTTGAAGACTGCGAAAGAAAGAGCAAATTAAGGAACTCAGCCATCTAACGCTTGGGCGAAAGAGTGGCCTCGACCCGAGCAAGCCGTGGGACATCGGTGCGCTATTTCAGGAAGTGCATGACGTGGCTAGGGCATTTGCGGGCAAGGCTTCTCCGACAAAGCTGAGCACCGATGTGCCAAAGTGGTTGAGCATGTTCCGCAGCAACGCAGTGGCCGTGGTTGGAGCCATGACCACCACTAACACTACTTCGTCGACGATCACAACTACGTTTTCGTCGGGCGGGGTGTCCACCTCTAGGTAGGAAGCTGGCTCCCGCGCGACCGGTCCGGTAATGCGAAATCGGGTGCTCTGGCGCTGAGCCGAGACCCTTCTAGCGATCCTACTCTTAATCGAAAATCAGCACCGCCGAGGCAATCACCGTGGTCCACAACCCGCGCTTATCACCAACAGCCGACTGCGTGACGTTCGCGGTGCGGACGATTTTGTTGGACAGCCGGTAGATCTGCTTCTTTTCGTCCCAGGAACGGTCGGGATCGAATTCGACGTTCAGTGTGGTCGCCAGCATTTCGGCGGCTAGCTCTTCGGCGTATTCGCCGGCGGCGTCTTCGGTTTCGCCGAAGGAGTGGTGCTCGCTGAGATACCCGTAGGTATTTCGGTCGGAAGGAATTGCCACGCCGATTGAGGAGGCAAGCAGGCGGTGGGCTTCGTGGGTGGAGTTCTCAGCCACAACGGCAAAGACGACTTCGCCGGGGTTGAGATACTTCACGCCTTCTTTGCGGGTCAGCATCTTGCAGTTGGGCGGAAAGATGGAAGAGACGCGAACCAGGTTTTGCGCCGCGATGCCAGCATCGCGCAGGGCCAACTCAAAGGATGTTAAACGCTCGCGGTGTTTCCCAACTCCCTTGGTAAAAAACATCTTCTTGGGAACCATGTCTTTGCCCAACGCTTTGCCTCCGCACGAAAAATTTGAGATGGAAGAATGCAATTTAACACAATGGTTTGTAAAGGATGTATGAATTTACACGCTGGAGCGAAAAAAGGCGGGAAGCCGCTGGCGCGGTTCCCGCCGCTAATGCCCGGTCCGTTTCTTGGGGAGGGCTCCGGGCAAAATCGCGACCACTCTATCACAACGTCGGGCAAGTTGCGCAAGAGCTTCTTCAGATTTCGTTTTTCCGAACATTCGGCAGTCTCTCAAAGCGTAGCCAGGTTATTTAGCAGTAACCGAGCTGACCGAAATAGTGTCACCGTCCAGAGAGCCGGTGACCGTGGCTTGTTTGCCGGCCTGCTTATCGAGAGTGGCTAGAGCCGTCTTGTCGGCGGTATCAAGAGTGTAAACTTTCTCGCCGACAATAAGTGCGTATTTGGAGCCGTGAGCCACGCAGGCGCGGGTACATTCTGCAGCCGGCTCGTCTTCCATGTGCTTTCGGCCACACATCGAGTCCCCGACCTCGCCGGTCACGGTGATCTGTTTGGCGGCGGCTAGTGCGTCAACATTGAAAAATGCCACGGTTGAAAAGATGAACGTTGCTATTACTGCGAAACACCACGAACTACGATTCATTCCGTGTTCTCCTTCGGAGCCGGGGTTGGCGTTTTGTAGTGCCGGCGTCTCGCCGGCTATCGCGAAACGTCCTCGCTGTTGCTTGACAGCCGTCGGGATGGCGGCGCTACGAATTCAGTCTATCGCTGATCGACGATAACGAATGGGGAAAGTCTTGGACCTCAATGCGTCGCCTTGGCCGTATATTGCAGGTCCACGTCGACAGTTTTGTCGCGGGTGATAGCGGTCGCGTGGGAGGAAACATCCCAATCCATGTTGGCAGGGAGCAGCTTTCTTGCCTGCGGCAGGAACTCTTGCAGATAGGTAGCGTCGTACACATCGCCGGGGCGAAGCTTCCAGATGGCGCGCAGTCGGGCCTCCAGATTATTATCGATGCCACGAAAGGCCAACTCGCCCATGCGGAACACAGAGCCTTCGTTGACCACCAGCTGATAATCGATGGTTGCCGAGACGTCATCGAATACGGCGTTCGCCTTGACCACGGCGAGGATGTTTCCGTGCGAACTGTAGAGTGTTTGCACGGTGCGAAGGTCGTCCTCCAACTGAACCGTGTTTGCCGGCTGTCCGACTTTGACATGGAGGAGCGGTTGCAGAGCGTCGGTGGGAATGTCCTTGTTACCGGACCACTCCCAGCGGGCAACTTTGTATGCGACCCCTGGGATAACGGGGAAGTTAACATCCACCAAAGTTTCCTCACGCTTGCTGTCGTTCGCCTCCGAAGCAGCCGGCTTGACGACCTTAATTTGAGGGGCAGCGCATGCGGCCTTGAGGTAGCCGTGCTCGTGATATACCGGGAGCAGGCCGTGCTCAACGAAGGAATTCAAAAGCACGTGCGAGTATTCGCGGGCGGAAAGCTTTTCCGCGGCAGCCTGGAGCAATGGTAGCTCGCTGGCTCCGACACCGCTGAACTCGACGTGGTGGATCCGGATAGTAACGTTCGAGACGCTGTAATCAAACGACTGCAGCTTATCGTCCTTGCCGCCAGTGCGCAGATAATCAACATGGCCGGGAATATCGTTTTCCACCAGCAGCGCTTGCAGGACATCGGAGACGCGATCGGACAATCGGCCCGTAATTGGCAACTCTCCATCGAAAAGAGGAACGCGTTCGTGTACTTTCTTGAGCAGATCCTGATCGGCGAACCAGACAAAATCGATAAAGTGGGCGTGGACGAACTTCTCGGCGTCGGTGACCTGAAATGTAAGCTTAGCGCCGGCCGAGGAAAAGGTATAAGTGAAGGCTACATTGGCGAATGCTCCACTTTCGCCCAGGGTGCGGGCGGCTTTGTGGAAGTCTTCGTCGCCAGCAATGGTTCCAACCGGCAGTCCGCTGGAGGCGGCAATTTCCTCTTGGGTAAAGCGATTGCTGCCGGTCGCCTTTACCTCGATCAGTTTGTAGGTGGTGGCCGACCCGGGGCGGGTTTGCGCGGCGATAGGCCATTGGAGACAAAAGCAGGCGGTAGCCAAGGCGAAGAGAGCCAGGGGAAAGCGCGCGCGAGGTATTCGGAGGGTCGTCGTCATCTGCCGAGCTGAGATCGATGTCTGGGCTTATGTTACGGCAGTTGCGCGCGCGGAGCTACTGGGTAGATTTTCTCTTCCGCACCCTCGGGGCTCTCTCCTATTCCACTTCTAACCACGACTTACGCCTAACCCGACTTACGCCGTGGCTGCATTCTTTCGCCGCTTCGCGGCTGGGGCCGCTGGTCCACTTTCCGCCTCGTCTTATGCGGGGACAGCTACTGCTTCAACTCTTTCTCAATCGCCGAGACCACTTCTTTCGAGTCCGGTGTAACCGCCGGCTCGAATCTCTGAACCACTTTTCCGTTGCGGTCGATCAGGAACTTGGTGAAGTTCCACTTGATATCGCCGGTGAGGCCCGATCCGGTGTCTTTGGTCAGGTAAGCGTAGAGCGGGGCCTGGTCGGCGCCTTTCACTGAAATCTTTGAGTACATGGGGAAGGTCACGCTGTACTTGCGCGTGCAGAAGGTTTTGATCTCTTCGTTTGTGCCCGGCTCCTGGGCACCGAAATTGTTGGCAGGGAAGCCGAGGATGACAAATCCCTGGTCTTTATATTTCTCATAAGTCGCTTCCAGCGCGCTGTATTGAGGAGTGTAACCGCATTGGCTGGCCACGTTGACGACGAGAACCACTTTGCCTTTGTAGTCGGCCAGCGGCGCAGGTTTGCCATCAATGGAGTTGAGCGTGAAGCTGTAGATTCCCGAGGCGGCGAATAGAGATCCAGCCATAATCAATAAGGCTCCCAACAAAAGATAACCACGAACTTTCACCAGCAATTGCAAGTATGACACTCTCATTTGGCGCTCCTGGCTCCTAATCGGCATTCCCACGAGTGGCAGCGCTCCATCAATCGGCAGGTTTAGCTGGTGGAAGCGCTGGAGTTGAGAATAGCGGGAGTGAGGAGGACGCGCAACCGGACAAATGTAAAATCTGTGTCACTTGGAAAGCTAGAAGAAAGAAGCGCGAAATAAGGCCGATGGTCGCGACGGCTCAGATTGTATGATAGTCGCGCTGCACGCCGGGTTTAAGCGGTAGTGCTAAGGCTATGCCGGGTGGTCTGCTTCACGATTCGGATAAGCCTCATGCTCCGAGGTGACCCGGAAGGCCGGACCGCATCCTGATCCGTTGCGTCCATCAGACCTTCCTCTATGGCATCAACCGCCAGATGGGAGTGCTCCAGGACGGCAAGAAGATACTTCTGTGCAATCGGACGATCGGCGGGGTGAATAAGATCCCACCACCGGCGAATCGATTCCTGGACGTCGGCCTCGGACTTTTCGCCCACGACCAATGCGTCAATCAGTCGGTAAACCTTGCTCTTAATCGCCTGATAGGACACTGATACTTCTTGTGGCATGTAGGCTCCGGGACACTGGACAGTAGGTCAGCAATCCGCGAGCCAAACGGTATGTGCTTATGTTGCAAGTCGTTGCAGACTTTTCCGCTACTCCAGTAATTCTATGGATGGGATAAATCTGAATACCGGATATGAATTCTGGAAGTATGGATTATCACTTCCAGCCTGTCATAGTTCCCGGTTCGATTCCCAAGTTCAGCAAATTGCGCAGCAATCCCCGAAAGCGCTCGGGGGGAACAGGTTACAATGTTCCGCTTCCCATCGACCCGCTGGCGGGTGATCCCCAATGCAAGCCCCTTGCAATGCGTGGACGACGGAATTGGTGGGAGTGTGACACCGGCTGTAGATTTCGAAGTAGAGTAGACTTCGCGAAAACTTCCTGGAGGCTGGATGAAAACATTGGCGTGGATTCTTGTATGTCCGGTACTAATTTCGGCTTTGGCTGCAGCGCAGACCGCACCACCGGCAAGCGATCGGGTTCAGAACGAACGGATTGAGAACGACAACGAGGATCGAATGTTCTTTCCGCACGATATGTTTTACGGCTGGGGGGAGTTGGATTTGGCACCCCCGCACAATGAAATCGACCCCAACCTCTGCGCCGGCAACGCCGGGCAGTACGGCGGCGTGAACGCTCCGTGCAGTATGTTTGCGCGCTACATGCTATCAGGAATGCTGGAAGTTCGTCCTTTCGGCCGGGGACAGTTGCGGCGCTTCATGGTGTTTGGCGCGCCTTCCTTCCTGTTTGGCAAGACGGTCCCGCAAACGCTCTATACCTGGTCTCCAGATGCGATTGGCGTGGAGCACTCGTGGGGAGGATCCGTCTATATCGCCAAGGGATTCGAGTTTCGCGTTACTCAGCACTTCCTGTTCGATCGGCTGGGGGCTCGCGATACCAACCTCGGCGTGGCTGATCTGGGCAATAACGGGCCTTGGGGCCGCTATATGACGGTGGGCGTGCGTAAATATTTCGGGACGCGTAGGTGGTGAACAGCTAACGCTCGCCTATGCTGGCACGGGCGGAAGCGACGGCCGCCGGGCCCGTTGAACCAGCCAGACCACCAAAGCAACCAGCATACCCAGGATCACAAAGGGAGCTACGAGGATGGGTACCATCCAGCCGTGCCCGCCCATGGCCGTTACATCTCCGGAGACGCTAGCTTCCGGATCACGGCGCAGTTCGCCGCCAATGACCGTGACGTCTCCAGCGACCTTCGCCTCTTTATCAAGGCGAGCGTTGCCTGCGATGGCGGTGACGTCACCGGAAACCTGACCTTGACCTTCGATGACGATGCTGCCTCCGATAGCGGTGGCATCGCCGGCAACCTGGCCTCGAACGCGTATGTTGCAGGCCATGCAGGTGACATCGCTCGCTTGATCATTCGGACCAATGTTGATGTTGTTGCCCCACGACGTGTGGTCGGATTGGTTCCTGGCGAATGCCATGGTTGACACGGCAAGAAAGACGAGCACGCATGCGCTCAGTAGTGGGTAGCGGTGGCCATGATGTGCCATGAAGATGCCCTCCTGAAATCGCTGTAAAACTGGATTATGCCACAGACGGTGATTTCTCTATAATGTAAGGTTTTCCAATACTACATGCACTCGATAGGGAGGCTGGGATGGCGGGCTCTTATAACGGCGTGGCGGTACCGTCCAACGGAAAGAAGATCGGCTATGCGAACGGCAAGTACGAGGTGCCGGACAATCCGATCGTTCCATTCATCGAAGGTGACGGTACCGGACGCGACATCTGGAAGGCGTCGCTGCGCGTTTTCGATACAGCGGTAGAGAAGGCGTATAAGGGCAAGCGCCGTGTCGCGTGGTACGAAGTGTTTGCCGGAGAAAAAGCCAAAGCCAAGTTCGATACCTGGCTGCCGGACGAGACCGTTGACGCGATTCGCGAATTTCGCGTAGCGATTAAGGGTCCGCTGACTACGCCGGTGGGCGGCGGCATTCGATCTTTGAATGTGGCGCTGCGACAGATTCTGGATCTCTATGGCTGCGTGCGTCCGGTGAAGTATTACAAAGGCGTGCCGTCGCCGGTGAAGCATCCCGAGCGCATGGATATCGTGATCTTCCGCGAGAACACAGAGGACGTATATATCGGCATCGAGTGGGAAGAGGGAACTGCGGAGTGCGCGAAGCTGATTGAATTTATTAACAAGGACATGCTGAAGGGCGGAAAGAAGCAGATTCGCTTGGATTCCGGCGTGGGCATTAAACCGATTTCGATCACCGGAACCAAGCGCTTGGTGCGCATGGCGATTCTTCATGCGCTGGAAACTGGCCGCAAGAGCGTGACGCTGGTGCACAAAGGCAACATTCAGAAATTTACCGAGGGCGCATTTCGCAAGTGGGGATACGAACTTGCCACCGAGGAATTTCGCGACAAGGTAATTACGGAGCGCGAAAGCTGGATCATCGACAACAAAGATAAGAATCCGAATCTCACCGTGGCGCAGAACGCTGAATTAGTCGAGCCAGGGATGGAATTCGCTCCGCCCGCGTTTCGCCAGGCGGTGGAACAGGAAGTGAAAGAGGTGCTTGACCGCATCTACGCCACCCACGGCAACGGGCAGTGGAAGAAAAAAATCATGATTAACGACCGCATTGCCGATTCCATCTTCCAGCAGATCGTTACGCGCCCGGAAGAGTATTCCGTGCTGGCGACCCCAAATTTAAATGGCGACTATATTTCTGACGCTTCTGCGGCCCAAGTGGGCGGACTCGGCATCGCTCCCGGCGCGAATATCGGCGATGGCTACGCTATCTTTGAAGCCACGCACGGCACGGCTCCGAAGTATGCGGATAAAGATGTGATCAATCCCGGCTCGGTGATGTTGTCCGGCGTAATGTTGTTTCGCCATCTCGGGTGGAACGAAGCCGCCGATCTGATCGAGAGCGGTCTGGAGAAAACCATTCTTCAGAAAAAAGTGACCTATGATTTCGAGCGCCTGATGGAAGGCGCCAACAAAGTGAAGACCAGCCAGTTCGCGGACTGCATTATTGAGAATATGAGTTCAATGGGCGTTCCTGCTTTGGCTTGACCCACAAGCGCAGGGCTAAACTAATGACAGCGCCTCCTGAGATTCACGTGCTTGCTGACCACGACCCGGGGGTGATTTCTTCGGCGTTCGAAGGGGCCGGAATATCCAAACCCGTGAGCCGATTTCAAAAGTATTTCGCGGAGCAGCTGGCAGGCACCCGCAACTGCTTTATCGCAGAACTAGAGTCCGTGTTTGCCGCATATCTGACTGTCAACTGGAGGCCGACGTACCCTCCTTTCGCACAGGCCCGAATTCCGGAGATCCAGGACTTGAACGTGCTTCCTGCGTTTCGGAGGAGAGGAATCGCGAATCTATTGTTGGACCGAGCAGAGAAAGAGATTGCCACTCGATCCGACGCGGCGGGAATCAGCGTGGGATTGCATCCTGGCTATAACCAAGCGCAACGACTCTACGCGAAGCGCGGATATATACCGGATGGCCGGGGAGTTACCTATCGAGACGAGTTTGTCACCGAAGGGATGCAGGTGACCCTTGATGATGATCTGCTTTTACATCTGACTAAGCAGTTGGAAAGGATTTCATGCGCAAGAAAGTGACAATCGTAGGTTCAGGGAACGTAGGCGCGACGGCGGCTCATTGGATTGCCTCGAAAGAGCTGGCCGATGTTGTGCTGATTGACATCATCGAAGGCGTGCCGCAGGGCAAGGGGCTGGATTTGCTTGAGGCCATGCCGATCGAGAAGCGCGACTCTTACATCACTGGCACGAACGACTACAAAGACACCGCGAAGTCAGACATTGTGGTTATTACCGCGGGCATTCCGCGCAAGCCCGGCATGAGCCGCGACGACCTGCTCAACACCAACTACAACATCATGAAGGCGGTGGTCGGCGAAGTGGTGAAATATTCGCCGAACTGCATTCTGATTATTGTTTCGAACCCGCTGGATGCCATGGCCCAGGCCGCTTATAAGCTGAGCGGATTTCCGCGCGAGCGCGTGATCGGTATGGCGGGCGTGCTCGATTCGGCGCGCTTCCGCGCCTTCATTGCTGATGAACTCAAAGTTAGCGTGGAGAACGTGACTGCCTTCGTGCTCGGCGGACACGGCGATACGATGGTTCCGCTGCCGCGCTATTCCACGGTTGCGGGCATTCCGATCACGGAGCTGATTGAGAAATCCCAGCTCGAAGCCTTGGTGCAGCGAACGCGCGACGGCGGCGCGGAAATCGTCAAGTATCTGAAGACTGGCTCGGCTTACTACGCGCCGTCGGCGGCAGCGACAGAGATGGTCGAGGCGATCCTGAAGGACAAGAAAAAGATCCTGCCTTGCGCCGCGTATTTGCAGGGCGAGTATGGGATCAGCGGCCTCTACGTGGGCGTGCCCGTGAAGCTGGGCGCGAAGGGAATCGAGCAGATCATCGAGATCAAGCTGACTGCGGATGAGAAGGCCGGGCTGGATAAGAGCGCGGCGGCGGTGAAGGAGTTGTGCGGGGTGATTGGGGTGTAGCACGCCCCGCTTTTCACGGTCGTGCCTTAGAAGGGAAAAGCCAGCTCACCCTCCTGACGTGGGGCTTGTGTGCACGCCAGGCTGGATTGTTCGAATCGACCGCGAAGTCGGGGGACGGACCCTTAGGTTTGGCTTCCTTGGCGGGAGCCTCCACAAGTTCTAAAATGACCCGACCATCTGCTTGAAATTCCTTCTCGAGGCGGCCTCCTTGCCATGAGATCGTTTCTTCGGCCATGTCCGTGCCGTCATTTGTTAACGCAAAATGAAAGGGTCGGCCGTTGACCCGCTCCAGTTCGCCGGCCGAAGTTCCCAGCGTGATGCCGTGCACCGCATGCCAGCGGCTTTTCTTCCCAAGAATATCTGCAGATTCAGGCGCGGTTTTGGTGTCTGGATCCTGCCACAAAATTCCAATTACACGTTCCGGATCTTTCGGAAATAAGAACGTAGCTGACTGCATCTCTCCCTCACCGATGTCCACGTCCTGGTCCACAACATTCGACGCGCCATACATGCGGACCAGTTGCTGTCGTGTCGTGTGCGCGTTGATGGAACCACTGGCCCCACTCGCAACGATCAGCCACGGATCGGGTACGGCCTGCCCAAAGCACAGCATCGTCAACAGGAGGACAAATCCTGCCAATTTGAAAATCGAATCGCTTTGCATACGCTTCCAGCCCGATCTCGATCTCATTCGATTCTTGCAGTAGATTTCCACAATCGACAAGTTACGGCTGATTATCCGGGGGACTTGCAAGTTGACCATGGTCATTGACCATGGTATAAAACAAATATGAAAGAAGTAGCCATCTCCGAGTTTAAGGCCAAATGCCTCGGCATCCTCGAAGAAGTCCGCAAAACGCGCAAACCGATTCGTGTGACCCGCTTCGGCAAGCCAGTGGCCGAAGTCGTGCCACCTACACCTGAGGAGCGCCCGAAAAGCTGGCTCGGCTGCATGGCCGGCACCGTAGAAATCCTGGGCGATATTGTCGGCCCTACCGGCAGCATTGAGGACTGGGAAGCTGGCCGCGATTGAAGCTGCTCCTCGACACCCACATCTGGATTTGGAGTTCTTCGCAGCCCGAGCGTCTTTCGGCACGGGTGGCCCGGCAACTGAACAACCCAGAGAATGAGATTTGGCTGTCGCCGATCAGCATTTGGGAGCTTCGACTCCTTCATGACAAGGGTCGAGTGAGGTTGATCCCGGATGCGGTTAGCTGGATCACTGACAACCTTAGTCGGCTGAAGATTCGTGAGGCGCCGCTGACATTTGAGGTAGCGCTCGCGGTATCGTCTTTGAACCTGCCTCACAACGATCCGGCAGACGGTTTCATCGCTGCTACCGCGAAGATATTCGGCCTTACGCTGGTGACCGCCGACGAACAACTTGCTAAGTTGACCGATATCACTGTGCTGCCGAATCGCTAAGCAGTCACAGCCCGGTCAGCACTTTCTCTACTTGTCTCTCTCCGCCATAAAATCATCCCGGCATTTCTTAGCCGCCGAAACCAACTCGGCAAACTCCGGCGTGCCTCGCAGCTTTGCCCAGGAGGAATCGTTCTGCAAACCCGAATAGGCGCAGAAGTGATTGGCGACGGAGCTTTTCAGCATGCTCATTGCTAACTCCTTCTGACCGCAGAAGAGAATATCCGCAGCGGTCACGTAACGGACCTCGGGATCAGGATCGGCCATAATCAGGGCCGCTGCTTCGTGCGACTGTTTAACGGCGTCCTGGGACGACGGGTTGTCCATACAGGCAATCGCCAACCGAGCCCAGCCCAGGTCTGGAAAGTTCCGCGCTACTTCCCTGGCTTTTGCCAATTGTCCATCGCGAATATATTCCCGTGTCATGTTGCTCGAGGACCAATCGCTTCCGGCATCGAGTTGCAGGAATTGCATGGCGCGCGCGTAGTTGCCCAGCTGATCAAATGTAAAAGAGCAGGAGCGGAAGCGATAATTTCCCGGATCCAAGGACAGCGCGGTGTTGCACTCGTGGGCGGACTCCTCGACGGCACCACCGTAGCGAAGCACGTAGGAGAGAGCGAAGTGGGCATACGCGTTCTCGGGATGCCGCGCCAGGAGGGCTTTTCCGCTTTGATAAGCCTTGATTATGTCCCCGCGTTCCACCTCACCGAGCATCATTTCCGCCGCTGGATCAATATAGTCGGGATCGAGGGACAAGGCTCTGGAGAACGCAGCGCCCCCCCGCTGAAAGGCCGCGTCGCCGCCCTTGCCGTAAGCGGAATCGTAGTGGTAGCGAACTCCCAACTCGTCCCAGGCGGGCGCGTAGGCGGGGTCGAGGCCCACGGCGCGTTCGAGCATGGCGATGGCGTCTTTGTTTGGCGCTGGATCATGGGGCAGAGAAACGCTGCGAAGGTAGAGATCGTAGGCTTCTTCGTTCTTGGGACGCGTGGCGCCTTCGCCGGAATTTGATCCTGCACCTAGCGCCGGAACCAAGCCTTGACGCACCTTGGCGGTGATCTGTTCGCGCATGGCAATTAGGTCGGGCGCGGCAACAATCGTAGTATCGCGCCACACTGTACGGTTATTCTCTACGTCAATCGCTTCCAGCGTGATCTGAAGCTGGGAGCCTTCCTTCAGAAAGTGTCCGGTGACCACGTCCGTGACGTGCATGGCGTGGCCAGCCTCCTGCAGGTCGACCGTGGGAGAGTCGTACTTGCTGGTTGTGGCAAACGGACGGATCGACAGCGACGGAACGTAACTGAGCGAGGTGGCAATTTCATCGGCCAGGGCAAGGCGAAGAAAATCCAGATCCTTGTCTGCTCCCAGGTTTTGCAAGGGCAGAACGGCGAGAGTTTTAGGACCGGCAAAGCCCACGGAAGGCGCAGCCTGATGCCGTGTCTGCCAGAAGAAAACGACGGCCAGCACAACCACTGCAACCGCAGCAGCGACCAGCGCGATTTTTCCGTAAGAACGTTTCGGGGCCACCGCCGGGGCAACACTACCTTCGGCGACTGCGCTGCGCTGGCCAGAACTTGTCGTTCCGGCGCCGGCTGCGCTTCCCGAATCCACCAATAATGCGCTGCGCCCCGAGTCCGTGTCCCGCTTCAGGCGTTGCAGGTCGCTTCGCATCTCCGAGGCGTGCTGGTAACGCAGATTGCTGTCCTTCTCCAAGGCTTTGCTGATAATGTCTTCGAGCTTGGCTGGCACATCGCGATTCAGCCGCACGATGGGCACCGGCGCGCGATTCATGATGGCTTCGCAAATCACCGCCGAGCTCTCTCCGTGGAAGGGAACGTCGCCGGTTGCCATTTCGTAAAGAACCGCGCCAAAGGAGAAAAGATCGCTGCGGGCATCCAAATCGCGGCCGCGCACCTGCTCCGGCGACATGTAGGCTACGGTGCCGAGCATTGTGCCAGGGCTGGTCAGGTGGGCGTCGTCCATCGTTTGCAAATTATCGACAGACGTTTTCTGCGCGCTTCTGCTTGCCCCCACTTTTGCCAGGCCGAAATCGAGAATTTTGGCGTGGCCGCGTTTGGTCACGAAAATGTTCGCTGGCTTGATGTCGCGATGCACAATGCCTTCCGCGTGGGCGGCGTCGAGCGCGTCGGCGATTTCAATCGCTAGATTTATTAGCGTGTCATTGTCCATCGGGCGGGAGGCGATGGCGTGTTTGAGCGTGAGGCCGTCCAGGAACTCCATGGCGATGAAGGCCTGGCCCTCGTGCTCGTCGATCTCGTAGATGGTGCAGATGTTGGGATGGTTTAGGGCCGAGGCAGCCTGGGCCTCGCGCTGGAAGCGGGCCAGTGCTTGCGGATCTTTGGCGACTTCGTCGGGTAGAAATTTCAGGGCTACAAAGCGGCGAAGCTTGAGGTCTTCCGCCTTATAGACCACGCCCATGCCGCCGCCGCCGAGCTTTTCGACGGTTCGGTAATGTGAAATAGTTTGCCCGATCACTGGAGAAGAATCCTACGTGGGCGAGTTGGGCAAGTCAACGAATCGGGCTACCCTGCTTAGACTTTCTCGATCGTCACCTTCTTCACCACCACATCCTTGTTCGGCTTATCATTTCTTCCACGTGGGACTTCGGAAATTTTCTGCACAATATCCTGACCTTCGACAACTTCGCCGAAAATTGTGTGCTTGCCGGTCAGCCAAGTCGTGGGCGCAACCGTAATGAAGAATTGCGAACCGTTGGTATTCGGGCCGGCATTGGCCATAGCCAGCTTGCCCGCCTTATCGAGCTTGTGCGGCGAGCCTTTGGTTTCATCTTCGAACTGGTAGCCGGGACCACCCATGCCGGTGCCTTGCGGGTCGCCACCCTGGATCATGAAATCAGGGATCACGCGATGAAAAATCGTTCCATCGTAAAGGCGATCTTTGGATTTCTTGCGGGTCGAAGGATGCGTCCACTCCCGGCTGCCTTCGGCGAGTTCCACGAAGTTAGCTACGGTTTTGGGCGCATCTTTTTCGAAGAGGCGGCAGACAATCGTTCCCTCGGACGTTTCAAAAGTAGCGTAGGTTCCCGCTGGACGGCTCATAAGTATATTTTCTCCTTTTAAATGAATGGTTCTGATTCTAACAGGAGGCGGAATAGCCAACTGTGAAGAATGGTTGCCTGCTTGGAATTTTACGGTCGCAGATTTTGGAAAAAGAATGCCTGTGTCTCAAAAGCCAACTGCTTACGCGCTTCCGGCTTCTGAAAGGTATGGCCATCTTCCACTTTTACCAACTTCACCGAAACACCTGCCTGCTTCAATTTGTCGGCGAGTTCCTCCGCCTGCGCCATCGGCACGTCCGTGTCCTGAACGCCGTGAACAATCAGAAAAGGCGAATTGCTCTTGGAAACATGAAATACCGGCGATGCATCTCGCCAAAGTTCCGGATGATGGGAATAGTCTCCGCCAAGAAATGCGGACAGAAAGGCATCGCCATCGGCATCATGATCGGTGGTGAAATCGCTGGGCCCGCTGACATCCACCACGGCTTGGACCTGGCTTGAGTACTTGGCGAGGGCGGAATCGGAATTGTCGCGAGTTGTTTCCATTCCTAGCAGAGCCGCCAGTTGCGCGCCCGCGGAGTGCCCGAAGGCGCCGATATGATCGGGATCGATTCGGTATTTCGCCGCGTTGGCGCGGATCCAGCGAACCGCACGCTGCACGTCATCGAGTTGCGCGGGCCAACGATTCTCGGAGCCATGGAACAAACGGTAATCGACCGAGAACGCCACAAAACCGGAACGGGCCAGAAACATGCCCATCGCGCGCATCGTTCCTTTGTCAAAACTCGTCCAACCGCCACCATGTATGAGAACCACTGCGGGACGCAAATCGGAGTGAGCGCCCGGCTCGTAGACATCCAGCAGCAGGGGATGCCCATCGACTGTGCCGTAGGAAATATCCTGCTGAACCGAAGGTGAGGAGTTGTCGGATGAGACTGCGGGCGGCTCAGCAGCCATCTGCGGCTGAGTTCGGGGAGTTTGCGCGAGCGATGCTGTAGCTGTTCCGAGCAGAAACAAATTCAGGAAAACAGCAAACCTGGCCATGGCTAAATATTTTAAACGAGGAAATATTTTTAAGTTTCGTACGAGTGCTTCTTCAATGGCAATCGGAGCAGCTCAATTAGAAAAGCTAGTTTGAAGTCGAAGGCTTCGGAGCCGCAGCTACCGGCTTCCGCGCCGGAGGCCTCGCCGCAGTGGCTCCGCCGTGCAGGATTGTGATGTGAATAATTTTCACCGGTCGGAAGGGACGATTGTTCATCGGGTCGGTTGCCATGCGCGCGATCTGCTTTACGAGCGCTACCGTGGCGTCATCGCATTGTCCGAAAATGGTGTAGCCGCCGTTGAGGTGCGGCGTGGCCACTTCTGTGATGAAGAATTGCGAGCCGTTAGTGTCCGGGCCGGAGTTGGCGTAGGCAAGACGGCCGGGTTTGTCGAACAGCAGGTCGGAAGAAACTTCGTTCTTGAATTTGTAGCCGGGATCGCCGGTTCCGTCGCCCGCGGGATCGCCGCCTTGAATCATGAAGTCAGGAATAACGCGATGAAAAATTGTACCGTTATAAAGCGGCACGCCGTGCTTGGTGACTCCTTTGGAGGTCGTCCAATCCTTGGTGCCGGTGGCGAGACCAATAAAGTTAGCGACTCCGATGGGGGCTTTGTCGGGAAACAGCTCGCACGTCATCTTGCCGACCGTCGTGTCGATGACAGCCGTCGGAGGGCCCGCCGCCACTGAATGATGGACCGGAGGCTTGGCCGCGGGAGCAGCCTGAGAACTCGACTGCGCCCAAGTGAGCGCAGCTGCGCAAAGCAAAGTTGCGGCTATAAGAACGTTACGCATAATCATTCCTCACACGTGGCAGATCTAATAAAGTGGTTCGGGGCAACGCTGCATTGTACGAAAGAAAAGCACGACAAGGAAAGCGGGATAGGAAATTCAGTAAGCTCCCACATCAATGCGCCTGCGCCTGCATTTCCCGGCTGACCTCTTCCGCCTGACGGAAAACTCGCAGGAGATTCCCGCCGAGAATTTTCTTGATATCGTCGGCGCTGTATCCGCGATCGAGCAGGGCCTGTGTGATCCGGGGCAGGTCGGCTGCGGAGTCCATCCCTTGAGGCGTGGCACCGCTAACGCCGTCGAAGTCTGAGCCCAGGCCGACGTGATCCACGCCCGCAATTTTGGCGATGTGATCGATGTGGTCGATCAGCGACTTAAAAGGAGGACGCGGAATCCTCGCCATCCACTCCCGCTCGATGCGATCGACTTCAATATAGTTAACCGGCTTGCCCTGCGTCCTTAGCGAGTCAAGATACTTCTGGATCGCGGCGGCCTGATCTTTATCCTGAGCCCGCAGCGCTTTCAGAAAATCCTCATCGTCAAAACCGGAAAAAAAGTTTACCTGCACCACGCCACCGTTCTTGGCGACCGCGCGCAGCATATCGTCGGTCATATTGCGAGGCGCGTCCACAAGCGCGCGAGCCGAGGAGTGCGAGGCAATCACCGGAGCCTTCGTGGTGGCGATTGCGTCCCAGAAAGTCTTATCCGCGACGTGAGAAATATCGACCATCATGCCGAGGCGGTTCATCTCCAGCACAACCTGCTTGCCGAAATCAGTGAGGCCGTTGTGATGTTGAATCTTGGGGTCGTCGATATCGCCGGAGGAGTCGGCCCACTCGTTGGTGTTCGACCAAGAGAGCGTCATGTAGCGCACGCCGATGCGATAGTAATCGCGCAGCAGGTGCATGTCATTCTCAATAGAGTGGCCGCCCTCGATGCCCATCAGCGAGGCCAGTTTGTGTTCTTTGTGCGCCCGCTCAATGTCAGCCACGGAAAAAGCCATCATCATGCGGTCAGGATGGTGCGCCGCCTGCTCGTAGACAGAATCGATCAGATCGAAAGTGTGCTGCGCGAAATGGCCTTGATTAGTTTCAGGATCAACCCAGATAGAGAAAAACTCCGCACCGAGATTACCGCGGTGCGCTTTATCGAGGCTGAGGTGGCCAACATCGTTGGGATCGGTTGAACCAATGTCGAAGCCTTCGTCGAGAAAGCGCTGCGGCGTGTCGGCATGGGTATCGACAACGATAGCCGATTCTTGAATGGCGCGCGCCTTGGCGCTGATGGGTGTATCCGATGGATTTGTCGATTGGGCTGCTAAAGACACGGCGGTCAGCACCAGGTGCGAGAGAAAAAGCATGCGGAGATGTGTCATAGGATTTGCGCGACACTGATTCTACAGTCCACGATTGTATAGGCGAAGCACGGGCGCAAGAAATAATTCAGCAGAGTGCTACCAACCCTTGCTCGATACAAACCTGCAGCGACTGCCCGGTGTTGATCGCCGTCTTGGGCAGAGTGATCGATTCGAAACGAGATTTCACTTCCAGATAGAGTTGGGAATTGCGATTCCCGGCGGGATGCTCCCCTGATGCAGATTGTTCCCACAGACGCCGTTTTGCGATTTCTTCCGCGCATGCGCACTCCAGAATCCGCCAACTCTGGTGCAAAGAGTCAGCCGCGTTCACAACATTCTCGATCTGATAGCGGCGGGAGAACGTGCGACCGTCCAGAAAAAGAATGCGCTTTGAATTTTTTTGCAGGAGGTAGTCGGCGGTCTCCAGCATGATCTGTACGCAGAAGTCATCCTGAATGGAAGAATACTCGATTTCGTCGGGCGCGAAGAGCGCGTGGCGGATCTCGTCCTTGCTGAGCACGCGTCCTCCAGTTTGGGCAGCAAGTGCGTGGGCAAGCGTAGTTTTGCCGGTTCCCGGAAGGCCAGCCATGAGCACGATCATCGTTGTATTAAAACACGATTTAATCGAGCACGATTCTCTTTGATCATGTTCGGCGCGCTGGTTCATGAATCGTGTTGAGGAAGAGAATCATCCATTGGCTTGAGATAATGTTTGAAAAGGAGGCAGGGATGCCGCTGGTACGAATTTCATTACGTGAAGGCAAGAGTGAAGAATACAAAAAGGCTTTAGCTGACGGAGTGCATCGGGCGATGGTGGAAGGCGCGGATGTGCCGGCGCAGGATCGATTTCAAATTATTACCGAACACCCGGCCGGAGGCCTCATTTACGATCCGACGTACCTTGGCATCACGCGAACGGATGACATCGTCATGGTGCAGATTACGCTTTCCACCGGACGCAAGCTGGCGCAAAAACGCAAGCTCATCAAGCGCATGGCGGAAATTCTGCAGGAAAATCCAGGAGTCAAACCGTCCGACTTGACGGTGAATCTGGTCGAGGTTGCCTGGGAGAACTGGTCATTCGGTAACGGCGAACTGCAATATACCGTGGGCTGACTATGGCGGTTATGATCGGGCTGATTATTCTGCGCGGCTGTCGGCAGCAGCGGTAATGGTAGCGGGCTCGGGATGCTCCATGGGAACGATATCCTGAGTTTCGCGCCACTCCGCATAGCGGCCCGAGACCATGATGTGGAATACCCACTGGTGACGCTCTTCTTCGGGCTCAACCAAGCCAACTGCCTTCATATAGAAGAGGTAGTGCTCCATCCAGTGAATCTGTTCCTGGGTCATGCCGCGGCGCTGTAAATCAACGGTGAGGCCGGCGAGATGAGACGATGCCGTATCGCCCTCGGACGGAGCGGCGTTGCGATTGTGGCGGCGAAGTTTTTTCTGTATTTTCACCGTACGCACCGCCGAGTTCACCTGAATCTGCTGATGGAAACGGTTGTAATAAGCCTGCGCAATATCCTGAACAAAGTCGCGCGTCCAGGGCCGGCAGTAGCGGCGCGAAGGATCAAGGCGTGGATCGAAACGCAAAGTCTCACCGGCGATTATCGGCTGCAGCGCGCCGCTGGCCTTCAGAGCTTCCAGTTCATCGTCGTCCTGAATGCGCGGCAATTCCAACCGGTCTACTTCCGCGTTCTGCAATAAAAGCGATTCGTGCGATGGACGGAACATCGGATTCCACAACGTCCAGTGCAGCAGACGATGGCGTAAAGAGCGGCGGACAGGTTTATGCAGTGTGGTCGCCGCGAACAGCGGGCTGCACAAACAGGCCAGAAGAGGAAGCAGAGTCAGTTGGCGCTGTAACTTTAGTTTCAAATGAGTTCCGTAATCTTCCAAACGGCCAACCCACAACCGTCGGGACATTGTATTCCATGCTGTCAAGCGGCTAAACCATTCATTCGAACCGGGTAGTTACGAGCGTGTCTATCGACTGCGTCCCGGCTTCGGTTACCACTGGTTACTTCTTTTAGCTTTTACGACGCGCTCTCTCATGGATGGGAGCACGCCAAACACCATCCCAGCGTGGCGATTACCGTAGGCTCATGTCCTGCTGGAGCAATTACTTAGCGTTAGACGATACAAAACAGAGCGCAGGTTGTGATCGGAGTGACAAAAAAGGGTAACGAAAAAGAGAACTGGGGCAAAACCCTTGCGGGGCGCCGCTTCCGGCGTGAGGGTTTACCTCTGTGTGTTCCCCCCTGTCCTCTGTATTTACGGTTTTTCAACCACAGGGGACACAGAGGAGCACAGGGTAAATCAACGCCGGAAAAGATCGCCGATGGCCTGCTTCATTACCGCACCGCCGACCTCGGAAATGGCCTTGGTGAGAGGAATATCCTTGGGACAGACTTCCACGCAGTTCTGGGCATAGCCGCATTCCTGAATCCCGCCATCGCCCATCAGCGCCGATAGTCGCTCGCGCTCCAGGGCTTTGCCCGTGGGATGGGTGTTGAACAGCCGCACTTGAGCAATCGTCGCTGCGCCGACGAAGCCTGTATCCTCATTGAACTGCGGGCAAGCCTCCATGCAACAAGTACACGAGATACAGCGGGAAATCGGGTAAGCCTGCTCTTGCTCTTCCGCGGTCATGCGCGGGCCGGGGCCAAGATCGTAGGTACCATCGATGGGAACCCAGGCTTTGACAGCCTTAAGGTTTTCGAAGATCACGCTACGGTCGGTAGCCAGATCGCGTACGACAGGGAACTTCGAAAACGGCTCAAGCTTCACCGGCTGTTCTAAATTGTCGATGAGCGCGGAGCAAGCCATGCGGGCGCGTCCATTGATCAGCATGGCGCAGGAGCCGCAGACTTCCTCCAGGCAATTCGAGTCGTAAGTGATCGGCGTGGTCGCCTTGCCCTCGCGGGTGACGGGATTGGCGGCAATCTCCATCATGGAGGAGATCACGTTCATGCCCGGATGGTGGGCGAGTTCGAACTCCTCCCAGTACGGCTTGGAAGTCGGAGTGGACTGGCGCTTGATTTTTATTAGGACGGATTTGTTGTTAGCCATTGGTCAGTTTCCCAAAACGAAAACCCGAGAAATAAAAGAACCGGGAAGAGCACGAGTTCTAAACGTTTTATGTTCACTTCAACTTCTCCGGTGCGCAACACGAATAAAAACCTCGTCCCACCGATGATGCTTGCCCGTGGCAATCTCTCGATTTCCAGCGAAATACCGATCGAGTATTTCGCAGTTCTGCATTCCATCCACATCGATCATGCGCCAACCCGGAATGCGGCTGCTACTGCGCCCACCAACCTGCCAGCAAAACAATCGCACAATCCCATTCTGAATGCCGTAATCGTGAGGTTCGACAATGCGTTCGTTGTTTTTATATACGAACCGGATCAGCCGCTTATTTTGAATTACGTTTCGTAATAACTGATCCAGCTTTTGATCGACAGCCATTTCACACTGCATCATTATTTCGCCGCGTCATACTTCCTCGGCCGTGGCGGAATCAGTGACGTATCCACTGGTTCGTATTCAAACTTCGGCTCGTCCGCATCCGGCGCAAAATATGCCTTCGTCGTCTTCAGAAAATTCTTATCGTCGCGGTCGGGGAAGTCAGGCTTGTAGTGCGCGCCGCGCGATTCGTCGCGCAATCGTGCACCCTGGGCAATGGCCCGCGATAACTGCAGCATGTTGTAAAGCTGCCGGGTAAAGACCACGCTGGTATTCGCCCACTGCGTGCGGTCGCTCAGGTTCACCTTGCGGAAACGTTCCAGCATCTCGACCAGCTTCGCATCCGTTTGCTGCAACTTTTTGTTGTAGCGGATGACCGTGCAATCCTTGGTCATCAGCTCGCCCAGCTCGCGCCACAGCCGGAAGGGATTCTCCGTGCCCTCATTGTTCATGAGCAGGGCATTGCTCTCTTCCTGTTTTTTCTTCTCGGCCTCGAAAACTCCGTTGCCGTCCGGAAGCGCCTGCAAGCCACGCGCATATTTCACCGCGTTCGGGCCGGCCACGCCTCCGCCGTAGATGCACGATACCAGCGAGTTCGCACCCAGCCTGTTCGCGCCGTGGTATTGATATTCGCACTCGCCTGCTGCGAAAATTCCCGGAATGTTCGTCGACTGATTGAAATCCACCCATAGTCCGCCCATGGTGTAGTGCATGCCGGGAAAAATCTTCATGGGCGTGTCGCGCGGATCGTCGCCCACAAATTTCTCGTAGATTTCGAGGATGCCTTCCAGCTTCTTGTCAAGAATCTTGCGGTCAATGTGGGTGAGGTCGAGGTACACCATCGGCTTGCCATCGATGCCGAGGTTGTGCTCGAACACCACTTTAAAGATGGCCCGGGTCGCGATGTCGCGCGGCACTAAGTTGCCGTACTTGGGATACCACTCTTCGAGAAAATACCAGCGGTCATTTTGCGGAATGGAGTTCGGATCGCGCTTGTCGCCCAAAGTCTTCGGCACCCACACGCGGCCGCCTTCACCGCGCGCAGATTCCGACATGAGCCGCAGCTTGTCTTCGCCGGGAATGCAAGTGGGGTGCACCTGAATGAATTCGCCGTTGGCGTAGTAGCAGCCCTGTTGGTAAAGCGCGGACTGCGCCGATCCAGTGCAGACCACTGAATTTGTCGACTTGCCGAAGATCGCTCCGTTGCCGCCGGTCGCAATAATGATGGCGTCGGCAGGAAAGGTGCGGACTTCCATCGAGCGCAAATCCATGGCGCAGACGCCGCGGCAGACGCGGTTCCCATCAAGCACGGCAGAGAGAAATTCCCAGTGCTCGTACTTCTTCACCTTACCTTCGGATTCGTAGCGGCGCACCTGCTCATCGAGCGCGTAAAGAAGTTGCTGGCCCGTAGTCGCTCCGGCAAATGCTGTGCGGTTATACAAAGTCCCGCCAAAGCGGCGAAAATCGAGCAGGCCTTCCGGGGTGCGATTGAAGGGGACGCCCATGCGGTCGAGCAGATCGATAATGCCGGGCGCGGCCTCGCACATGTCTTTCACCGGCGGTTGATTGGCCAGAAAATCTCCGCCGTAGACCGTGTCGTCAAAATGCTTCCAGGTGGAATCGCCTTCGCCCTTCAGGTTCTTGGCCGCATTGATGCCGCCTTGCGCGCACACCGAGTGCGAACGCTTCACCGGGACGATGGAAAAGAGATCAACGTTCGCGCCCATCTCGGCAATCTTGATGACGGCGGAAAGTCCCGCCAACCCGCCGCCTATAACAATAATTTTCGGAGCTGCCATCTTTCCTCTACCGGCCTTCCGTTTTTGCTACAGCTTGACTCGTTGCAGCGTGGCGCGATTGCGTCTGCATCGCCGCGGTTCCGGGCTCGATCAGTTGCTGCGGGCGCGACCGGAACGAGGCCAGGCTCGCCAATCCCGCGCCGGTCAACACAAAGAAAAATGCCAGACATATGATCAGAAATCGCTTCTGCGCCTTCTCTCCGGAGACGATGCCCCACTTCGCCGAAAACAGCCAAATGCCATACGCGAAGTGCCACGAAGCCGCGATCAGGCCTACAACATAAAACAGGAAGAACTGAATCTGAAATACTTCGGCCTGCACTTTGCCGAATGACGCCGCCGGATTCTGATGCAGATCAATGCCGGTAAATCGCATCGTGTACGTGTGCCAGATGATGTAGACAAACGCGATGCCGCCGGTCCAACGCTGCGCGGTGTACATCCAATTGCCGGTCCAGGGATATTCAATGGTGTTGCCATCGCCGCGATACCAGATGTAGAAGCCGTAAAGCGCGTGGAAGGCGATGGGTAGCCAGATTCCAAACAGCTCAAGAAAGAAAACCAGCGGCAGATTCGCCAGAAAACTTACCTGGCGCGCATAGGCATCGGGGCCGGTAATGGCAGTGGAGTTCGAAATCAGAATGTGTTCGAACAAAAACGCGCCCACCGGGACGATGCCCGAAAGCGAATGCAGGCGGCGTAAAAAAAATGACGTACCCTGACCCGCGCGCAAAGGCGCAACTCCAAGCACCGCACCTTTTGCAACGCCTTTGGTGACCGCTGGAGCACTGGAACTGGCTGCTGACGCCACGTATCGCTCCTTATGAGTTCTTATTCGTTCTGCTTATCGGTTCAAGAAGGATAAAAGAACTTTTTATTATCCGGGGCGGGAGAAGCGAAGTCAAGAAACGAGTGGTCGGTGGCTGGTGATCAGTTGCCGGTAAGAGACTCGCACCAATCGAGAAACTGGCGGAAGGCCGCGCCACGGTGGCTATATTTTGATTTCTCTTCGGCGGTCAGCTCCGCAAATGTTTTTTTGATCTCGGGAAAATAAAATAACGGATCGTAGCCAAACCCATTCGTGCCACGTGGAGCTTCGAGAATAATTCCTCCGGCTGTGCCGCGAAAGGTCGCCAGGGTCTTGCCATCGCGGGCAGCAGCCAGCACGCAGACGAATCTTCCAGCGCGTTGAGCGGGAGGAATATTCTTCAGTTCGCGCAAAACGCGCGCGTTGTTGGCCTCGTCATCGGTGTTCGCATCAGCTTCGTGTGGTTCTTTATTTTGCAGATCAGGCGCGGCGTAGCGGGCAGAGTGCACACCCGGCGCGCCATTCAGCGCGTTGATCTCCAATCCGGAGTCGTCAGCCACAACGATCTCTCCGGGAGCATATCGGCTATAACCCTCAGCCTTCTTCCGCGCATTGGCTTCAAAGGTGAGACCATCCTCAACCACAGTGGGCAAGGAAGAAAAGCTCGGGATACCTGCGATTTCCACTCTGTGCCGCAGAGCGGCGCCGGCAAAGTCGCGCAGCTTGCCGGCATTAGAGGTTGCAATCAGAATTCTTTGCATTGGGTTTCAAAGTAGCGCTGCTGTCCTCGGCGGCTTTTCTTCGGCAAGCCTACAACAAAGCCGTCGGGGCGCCGGCGATACGCCGACTCCACAGCACCAGAAAAAGAACTAGGGCCACGATTGAGATCCACCCGCCAGTTCTGCGATCCCAGGTGCGAACGAAAATAATCTGGACGCGATTCGTCCCTGCTTCCACTGGAACCAACATCTGTCCCGTGCCTTCTCGCGTACCCGCTTGCACTGTGCGTCCGTTTACTTCCACCCGCCACGCGGGATAGTTGAACAGATGCAAGGCTAGATTGTCCGGCGCAGACATTTCCGCCGTGAACAACTTGGACTCCGGATCCCACTGCAGAACATGAATCGCCGCATGCGCCGGTCCGTCCACGGTCACGCGGCGGGCAGCTTTGTCCACATTGAAGGGATCGGCGCCAATCGGCACGTATTCATCGGTGCCCTCGTATCCGGTGGTGGCCGTGTTGTCCTGCATCTCGCGCAGGTCGTCAGGGTTATCCCACCAGGGAACCTGGAAGTGACGCCAGGCAAAGCCGATCACGCACAGCATCGCCAGATAGATCGCCACGCGTGCCGTCCATCGCCGGAAGCCCGCCACAGTGAACATTACGAAGGGAACGCCCAGACAAAGCAGCCAGCGCCACGGGAACTGTATGAAGCGCAGCTTGGGAAGAATAGCCCAGAGCGGGTTGGTAATCGGCAGCATGAGCACCGCACATGCCGCAGCCCAGACGACAAGTGCATACCAAATCCGGCGATTGCGTGCGCCCCAACTTCGCGCGGCCCACGCTGCCGCAATAGTCAGGAGAATCTCGGCCAGCGCAATCGAGGAGGCAACGCGGTTAAAAGCATCGTGATCGGGGTCAGCGCTGCGCGCAAAAAGAAAGTTATCGCGTGGATGCAAGCCAGTTCCGATGGCCTCGGCAATGTTGACCCACTTCTGTTCGTAGATTGCGGGCAACAAATAAAAAGCAGCGAGTGCGGCGCCGAGAACCACCGCAACTCCTCCCGTCACCAAAACGCGTGAAGAGCGCCGCTGCCACGCGACTACCACAATCAACAACACCAGCGAGTAGTGAACCATTACCGCCGCAGGAGCGTTGACCAGCCACGCGGCAGCCGCAATCAGCGCAAGATAAAGCGTTACGCGGCGGCCTTTTTCGTCTGCCCGCAGAACCAGCAACAAGAGCACAGGCAGCAATGCACTGGCCAGCAATTCGGCGAATGCACTCCGCCAATAAACAATCATCAAGTGATAAGGATTAATGGCATACAGCACAGCGGCGAAGGTCGCATCGCGCCGGTCAAGCCACTGGCGCGCCAGAAGAAACATCGACGTCCCTGCCAACACCAGCGCCAGCCAGATGTAAATGTCGGAAACGACCACCCAGGGAAAGATTGTGCTTAAGGCCGCGCCCAGCGTCCATGAGGCCGGAGGATAGAAGATGAAGCGCGGTTCGCCGTAGGCAAATTGCGCCAGCGACGCCCATCGCGGATACAGGATGCCGTGCTTCCATTGGGCGAGAACGTCGAGCCATCCATACAAATGGAATTCAAAATCATGGCCGGATGGCATGCCGAGGAAGAAAAATGGAATCTCAACTGCGAACGCCGCTGCGGCGATCGAAAGGAGCGGCATCCAAGCCAACCGGGTACGCGGCGCGTGGTGTGTCTTTGCGCGTGATAGCGTATCCCCTGACTGACCGGATTTTGTAGTTGCCGCCAGCTCTGCTCCCGCCCGCCTCCGCTCGGAGACGCGTGTACATGTTCGCACAAGCGCGAGAATGGTGCACGGACGATGCGCGCACGTAGCAAACGCAGATCGTTTGGCAACGCCGGTGAATAACTCCCTCGATTTAACCTAGATTTAATATTCTTGAAACCGCCGCGCAACAGGAATGCGCTACGGTACCTTCACTGGGGTGGAACAGACCACGGAGCGTTGAAGGATCCAGGCCAGAGACGGGGCTGGGTTCTTCTCCCTCCGGTAATTGACCACCGCAGGCCTCTCGCATCCTTCCGTATGCCCGCTTTCTGTTCTTCTCATACTCTTCCGCCAAGTCCTGCAACCCGTGGAAAACCTGCCGCGAGAGGCCTGCCTTTAAAGTGATAGGTGAAGTACAGGAATGATGAGCGAAAAAGGGAACGGCGCGGAAAAATCTTCTGGAAGAAAAGCGGACGAATCGTTAACGGCACTAACTATGTAGCCGCTACGCTCTCGCCCGAACGCTGTCGGCGAAGCTCTTCGAGAAAATCATCTTGCTGCATCGTAGTCGCATGCCGCAGCAATTCGAGCAAAGGATCTTCCAGATCTTGATTTTCTTCGGAATCGCTCACGCCTTCCGGCGCGGATTCAAATTGACTCAAGTCTGCAACCAGGGCGCGAGGAGAAACGCTGAGTTCTGGAGTGGAATCGGGACAACTGCGCAGCAAGCTGATCAGGTTGCCTACCTGCGCCCGCTGCTCCGGCGTGCGGGAAGGGAACTCGACTCCCATTCCATGGCCAGGATGAGCGACTCGCACCATGCCTTCGGTGTGGACCGCCATCTCCGCGGTGCTCAGGCAAAGGTCGACCAGAGAGTGTTCGGGGAATGGCGAATCGGTTTCCACATAGCATCCTCCCAAACTCAAATCGGTGAGCTTGCAATGCGGGACAGTTTCGTCCGGCCCCGAACGTTGTGCAGACGCCGTCGCATGCAACCAAACCTTCAGATCAGCCCTGACGGAATCTTCGAGGTTCAGGAAGTGAACTCCGGTTTGGCCGTTGGGGTTTGCCCATGCCACCTGGCCGTGAGCGTTGATCTCCAGGCTTGCGTCCGGCAACAGGAAGCGGAAATTCAGCAGCGCTCCCGGACTCTGAGGTTCAGCGGTCAGAACATCCATGCCCGTTTCGCTCAGATCGAGAAGAATTCCTTCCGCTTTGCGTGTATCGGGCAGAGTGAGTTCCACTGCCGCCTGTACGGGTACGCGGTAAGCGCGGCGGCGTTCGCGGTTCAACAGCGCGGTCACCGCGCGCAATCCGGTTCTGGCCTTTTCTTCGGTGAGTGGCTTGTAGAGTACGAAATGCGCGCCACTGCTCAGGATGTCTCGCGCCGACGAGCGTTCCGCGATCAACGCTACAGTGATGGGCGCCTCTCCAGAATTCAGCCGGCGGGCCTCTTCGAAGATTTCGGCAGCGGCCTTCGGGTCTTCGAAATCAATAATTAGAGTGTCGAACCTTTGCTGCCGAAGGCGATCGATCGCGGTAGTGGGATCGCTGAAGCGCTCCACGGCGATTCCGGTCGCAGGCAGAATCTGGCCGAGAATTTCGGAGGCAGAATCGTCCGTGGAAATCAGCAATGCCAGAAGGGTCATAACAAATGTTCCCCACACCAAGGTGGCGAGACAATGCTTAGCGCGACAATGGCCTCAATACTACGGCCAACGTGGCGCTGTCGGCCGAGCTCCCTTGGAGGCTGTTGCGCCCGAACCGCCGGCGCCTGCCTTCGCGGCCATGGCATCGGAGGGTGAAGCATCGTCCACTTCCGCCAGGACTGCGTTATCTTCGTCATCATTTTCGGCGAGCAAGGGAGCCACTTCGCGCAGCTTCTCTGCCGCCTGCTGGAGCATTTCGATTTGCTTTCCCAGTGCGGCATATTTGGCCTGCTTCTGCCGCAACACTTCATGAATATCTTTCATACGACCCCCTATGGCGAATGTACGGATGCCGCGAAGGACGGTCAACGTAATCCCGGACTTGTGCGTTACTGCGGTAACTGGGAAGAAGCGAAGAAAGGATTTTAGGGATCAGCCGGCGCGGTAGGCAAAACAAAAGCCCCGCACGAGGCGGGGCTTCGGTAAGGCGGAAAGAACAATAGAGAGGATCAGGCTTTTAGCTTCTTGCGGACAATCCCTGCCAAGCCAACCAACCCGGTTCCAATCAAGCCCAAAGTGCCGGGCTCGGGGACCGTACCACCGATATTGGTGTCGCCGCTGGAAATTGTGGTGGTTCCGTCGAAGAAACCTTTGCCCGTGTTAATCGTCAACTGAACGGTGGCGCCATCAACCCATGCCCCGGTGCCATACCACTGGCCAGTAATGGAGCCGGTCAGGGTGTAATTGTGGGTGCCGTTGGCTAGCGTAATCAAAGTCCAAGTAACCGGACCGGAAAAAGAGCCTGTGAATACCGTTCCGCTCGGAACGCCATCAGTGCCGTTACCCGTGATGGTAAAGCTTCCGCCGCCAGCGAATGTGGCGCCCATCTGCAGGCTCCCGCCCGTCATCGCTCCCGTTGAGAAGGTCACGCCCCCGAGCCCACCTGTAACCAAACCACCGCCGCCCAAACCATTGACCGCGATGAGCTCAGATCCCGCTAAGCTAAACCCGGAAGCACTCCCTGAAAGAGTTCCACCGCTGTTAGTGAAATCGACCGAATTATCGGCAAACGCAGCTAATGGCAGAGCCATAGCAAGTAGGGCCATCAAAACCAAACGCTTCATAACTGTCCTCCTGAACTTGGGGTTAAACCTTAAATGCTCTTACCGCCTGTTTTACCGTCTCCGACGCACTAGAACATGCTGCGCCGATTACTTTAGTGCATTCCTACTGCCAAACCTACCCTAAGTGTAAAGTGTTGATTAAAATATGGTTAGCGAAAAGCAGCGCGAGGTTGGGAAATTTATGTTGCAAACCTCTGCACACTAATGCTGCTCCTTTTGCGTTGCCTCAAACCGCCCAGAATCAATAGCCTACACCTGGAGATGCCGAAAATGCAATTAGCTAAGAAGCGTCATCCATGGCACTGATGTGTAATTTACACCGACCGGGAAGCAAGTAGGTTGGTCTTGAGAAGTTCTAGGGAGGGCTGTTCGGAGCGTCCCGGACTCGAAAGAGTTTCGGGACGCTTCTTTTTGCACGGAAAGCAAAGCAATGTTGGGGATTTGTAGAAATCAGGCGCGGATGACTTCCAAGCTACTATCCCACATTCAATCAATCATATCTCTAAGACGGCGCGACAGATTCGTAGCCAGGGATCTGTAAAACCGCGAGGCGAGATGGGGAAACAGCTCAAACAGGCTCTCCAGTGTGGGCCGATCCAGGTGATAGGCTTCCACGTCTTCATGAGCGACCACATTTGCGCTGGCTGGCGCATCTTCCAGAAACGACATTTCGCCGCAAATCTCACCCGGCCCAATCTCTGGAGATTTAGTCTGCGGAGGGATTTGTACTCGAGCCGTTCCTTTCAGCAGCAGAAAAATGCCGTTGCTTCTCTTGCTCTTATGGACAAGAATCTGGCCTTTGCGAAAACTGACACGGCTGGCCTTGTCCGCCACAAGGGACCAATCATTAGCCGTTAGATACACCAATCCGTCTTTCGACGAGGACAGGACAGACACTTCTTGTTCGATAACCTTGGGCATGGGCACGCGCGCGACCCGATTTCCGGAAGTGTATTCCGGTGCAACAGAAACAACAGGGCAGCATCAGAGTAGCAGAAAACCCGGCAGATGGAAGCACTTGGCGCTCAGCCGGTTGACACCGAAGTTACTACTACTTCCCCTAATCGGCCGTCAAAGTCCGCTATCGACAGGAGCACGCATGTAGGTCTCAGCGAATCAAAGCCAGATCTACCCTGTGATCCCCCGTGCCCATAGTGTTAAAGGCTTTTCTCTATAGAGATTCCAGGACATTCTAATGCGACGCGGCCCCCGGAGGCGCGAATGCATCGTAAAGGGTCTGTGCGGGCCTGATTTCCGGATTCTCATCGGCCACGGAAATAGCCAGGATGCGAATCTTATCGTTGTCAGGCAACTTGATCGTTCGCGCTCCCTCCTGCAAATCGATTGCATACGCGAATAAATACGAATAGCGATAAGCAACATTCTTGCCCGCGGCATCGTGGTGGTGTGTGCTGTACCACGCTAGATCGGCACGCTTGATGTAAGCCGGAGTAAGACCGGTCATCTCGCCGTAGTTGTCATTGGACGCATCGGTGGAACTCCACCGGCGGTCGTCCCACTGGCCGACGAATCCGCCCCAGTCTTCGATATTCAATTCCACCTTCTTGCCGCCAACCTCAAATGCAGCCTTCTGATCGCCCTTCGTCGAGGCGGCCAAAATATAGATACGGTTATAGTGACCGGTCGGCAGATCAATCGACTGCCCCTTCGCCACAACTGCGTTAGGAGATCCAGTCTTCGCGGGGGCGAGCTGAAATTGCACATCGTTGAAGGTGATGTGCGCAGGCAGCATCTCTGCCGGCAACGCGTTGCCCTCGCCATCAAATCCACCTTTGGAGTTCGACCCGTCATTGCTGGCGATCGCGAGATCATAGTGCAGCGTCACCGGCGTGGAACGCACCGCCGCAACTTTCGTCTGTGCCGAAGCTAGCTTTACAGCAAATGTGCGAGGTTGATATGCGGAGAACGACGTAACCAACGCACCGCCGCTCACTGCAGCCGCTTCCACCGGCTGCTCCTGTCCGTTGACTTCGCGCGCCGCCGTAATCGGAGCGTTGAACGACACTCTTACATCAGCCTGCGGCTTACCATCGAGTTCCACCAGACGCACGATCACTTCGTCGCTGTGTTCCGCTTTTTTCAACGCGAGCACTCGAATCCGCGGGTTGCTGACTTTCAACAGAGAAAACTCCCGGCCGAGCGCACCCGCGTGTTTGGAAGTATCAAAAGCGATGAGCGAAGCGTTCAATCGCTGCCCCTGCCAATCGGTCTGGCCATCGCGCCAACCCGCGGCGTGTCCGGCGATACCGTAAACAAATTCGTGATGTCCGATATCCTGCGTGCCCTGGTCGGCATAACCGCCGCGCGTACCCGGCGTGCGAAGCAGCGTCAGTCGAATGGTGTGATCGTTCGGCTTATCTGATCCATTCTTGCAATCGGTGAGGATGGTCGCGCCGAACTCGCCGCTGGCGTCCGTCAGATCGATCCACTGGTGTGACGGCACTTCGAACTTCTTCGGCTCGGCCGTTGGCCGCTCAATCGTGCCGATATCCCAGTTGTAGGTAGCCTTCTGGTTTGAAGCTGTCAAAGGAAACGTCGCTTTCAGATTTGATTCCTTGGTATTCCAATCAACTACATTCGCAAACTCCACACGCTTTCCCCCGTCACCAGCCGACAGTCGAATGGTCTGGACAAATCGAGAGCCCGCGGTCTCCCGTGAAACTTTCACCGCCACTCGCGCCGGACCATTTTCCACAACGCGAATCTTCGCCGGACCGCCGACATACGCCTTTGGCGCAGCCTGCTCCTGATCCCAATCCATATTCCAGGCCGGCCAGTGCTCAGGGTTGTCGTACGAGATGGCAAGCCGAGCCGGTGCCACCAGCAATTCTTTGCCAATCGACTTATCGAAAATACTGGCAACGTCGCCATCGGAGTTCAGGGTCACCCGGTAGTATTGGTTCTCGAGCGAATTCTCCGATACATGCAGTGACGCTGCTGCCGTCTCTCCCTCACCGGGCTGCACATCGTAAACCGCGTAACCAACCGATGGCATTTTGGCCGCGAAGATCACTTTGCCATCAGAGATCTGCGCTGGGACTTCTTTGCCATCCGGAGCAATTACCCGCACTGCCTTCGCCATGCCCTCGGGGAAATCAACGTTCGCCTCCACCAAATCTTCGCGCGCAATATTCAATGGGTTGAAAACCACGATCGGTACGCTTTTCGTCTCAGTATTCAGCGCTGCCGTCACGCCTTCGGTGGCGTTCTCGAGCACTCCCGCAAACTGATTCATCGCAATCACATCATCGTTCCACGCGAACTCATACGCCTTCGGAGTCGCCGTTCCGGCGGCGAGGTCGTGAAAGTGTCCACCCATCACCAGCGTCCACGCATTATTGAGGCGCTCCAGCGGATATGGCCGTGCACCCAGCCACTCCGCCGTGATCGAAGCTTTCTCGGCCGCATCGGCCAGCAATTCTTCTTTCCGCAGCCAGCGCTTCTGGTAGGCCTGCGAGGTCAACGATCCGGCGGAGTGATTGGTCAACTCCATTTCGCCCGTATAACGCGGAAGCCCAGCAGCCTGCGCTGGCGTGATGTCGAGAAACATCTGCTCCGCATTCGCCGAGATCACGTGAACCGGACCATCCCCCACCTTTACCGGCGGCGCATCGCTCTGATCTTCCTGCTCTCGGTGAAACAACAGGCCGTTTTGTGGCGGCAGGCCCGCCATTCCATGCGTAACAATCGCCTCCAGCCGCTTCACATACTCCTCGTGCGGAGCGCCGCCGATATCGCCGGTTCCGTAATAGTGATAGTCAGTGAACACGCGGCTGATCTTCCCATTCAGCTCGACGCGCCCCGCCCAGTCATGTTGATGACGTGCCAGCGCCCGGTCACGATCAATCCGAGTCAACGTCTCTTGCTCGTTTTGTAGTCGAATGGATTCCTCAATGTCATTCGGATCAGACGCATGCCCGCTGCCTTGCTCGTGGTCGAGCTTCGCACGCACAGCGCGCATCTTCTTTTGTATGTCTTCGAGCGCGGTATCGGGCGGTAGCGGAGGCAGCGGCTTACTAAGATCCGTCTCGATGCCGCCGTCGTACGCTCCCGGATTCAAACCCGCCAGCACGCTCGCGCCATCCGGTCCCACCCACACGCCCACATTAAAAGGCGTGCCCTCCGGCGTTTTCTCCATCGACTCCGGGCCTCCGCCCGGCGCGGACGATCCCCACACCAGCTTCTGCGTCGAAAATCCTTTCACCCCGGAGTGCGCCAGAATCGAGGGCAGGGAAGCGGGAAACCCGAAACAATCCGGCAGCATATATTCGGCGCTGGCTTTGCCCAGCTCTTTGCGAAACCAGTCATTACCGTAAAGCACCTGCCGGATGATGGCCTCGGCGCTGGGCGCATTCACATCACCCTCTTCCATGGACGACCCCGTCGGGAACCATCTGCCTTGGTCAACGTACTTCTTCAGCCGCGCAAAATCGGCGGGATAATATTCCTTCATTAAGCGATAACGATTGGCGCCGCTGAAATTGAAGATGTAATGAGGATACTTGTCGATCAACGCAAAATTATCCTCCATGGTCTTGCGCAGGTACTCGTCAATCACCTGCGGATACTCCCACCGCCACTCCGTATCCAGGTGCGCGTAGCCGACTACGTAAAGCGTAGGCTGCTTGCTCAAATCGGGTTTGTCAGTGGTTTGAGGACCGGTTTGCGCGTGAGCCGCGATGAACAACAGCAAGCAAGTCAGATGGATCGCCGCCACGGTAGTGCTTAGTCTTCGCATGGTTAATCTCCGAACAGGGTTTGGAGGTTCGCTTGGATCTCTCGATACTAACGCAGCGCAGGGATTGATTTTCCCCGTCTAGCCCAAGAAAACACATCTTGTCCTGCGGTCACAGAAAATCCGGAGCGTGGAATCGCAGTCTGCTTCCCGCTCAACATCGAAGTCACCTGCTGTTTGTCTTCGGCTCAATCCTCTCTAAAAACTCTTCCAAATGCCGCCACCAGCCCACTAACCCGCCGGACCGCCCGTCCACTTTCCTGTAGACAGCCTGACCTTGTTCGACTAATGTTTGCACGCTAGGGTTTATATCGAGTGGGCCGCGATAATAACTAGTAATAAATCCGTTGCGGAATAGATCTTTGGGAGGATGACGCGTGATCCTCGTAACCGGAGGCACAGGCTATCTTGGGAGCCGACTGGTGCCACAACTGCTCGCCGCTGGCCACAACGTTCGCGTCGTGGATATGCTGTGGTTCGACAGTAAGCCGGTTCAGCATGCTCGTCTCGAAGTAATCTCGGCCGATCTCGCCGCCTTCGAGCCAGCCTGGTTACACGGCATAAACGATATTATTCACCTGGCGGGAATGTCTAACGACGTGACCGCGGAGTTTGCACCCGAACTCGCATTGCGGAGTAATGTACAGGCCACGGCCGCGCTGGCGCGGACCGCGGCCCGCGAAGCGGCCCGGGTGCAACGCCCCATACGTTGCATCTTTGCTTCCACTTGTTCCGTCTATCATTCACCCGACAACGGAAGCGGCGCTTTGCCCGAACTGCTAACCGAGGAACATCCGATCGCGCCGAGAGCTATCTACAGCAGGAGCAAACGCGCGGCAGAGATCGAATTATTGAAAGTCTCCGACTCCGAACCTCTGTTCTGTCCGGTGATCTTGCGTAAGGGAACCATCTTCGGATTTTCTCCCCGGATGCGATTCGACCTCGTGGTAAATAGTTTTTCGCTGCATGCGTGGTCCAAGCGCCGCCTGGTGCTGGATGGCCCCGGAGAAACCTGGAGGCCCCTGTTGCACATCGATGATGCTGTCGAAACCTGCCTCACGCTGCTGCAAATTCCGGCCCACCAGCTTAAAAACCAGACCTACAACCTGCTCGGCCGGAACACACGAATCTCCGACCTCGCCAGTGAGGTAGCCAGCACGCTTCGCCAGGAGTGCGGCGTCAAACTGGAGATCATTCGCGATCCATCGATCGATAACCGCGGAAGAAGTTATTGCGTCGACGGTAGCAAAATTGCCGCTGAACTTGGCATTCGTCCCAGCCGCGATACTCGTTCCTCCGTTCTCGATCTCTGGGCGAAGCTGCAAAACAATTGGTTTGGTCTTGATCCAACCACCGACCCACGCTATTTCAACATTCGCTGGCTCACGCAAAATTTCATTCCCGCCGCCGTGGGGGCAGCATGATGAGCACGCAGAGCGTTGTAGACCCCGCATGCGAAGTTCGCGCCCGACGACAAGTCCCTTACTTTCGCCACGGAATCGGTGAGGAAGAGATTCGAGCAGTGTGCGAAACCCTCCGCTCGGATTGGCTAACTTCAGGACCACGCGTCAAACAATTCGAGACAGATTTCTCAGCTTTTGTCGAAGCTCCCTTTGCCATCGCCGTCACTTCCGGGACCGCAGCATTGCGACTTGCGATGGAAGCCCTGGGAATCGGCCCGGGCGATGAAGTCCTGGTCCCGACCATGACTTTTGCCTCGGCCATTGCTGTCGTGCTTCATCTCGGCGCGCGGCCAGTCTTTGTCGACTGCACTCCCGATACGCTGACCATGGACCCAGTCGATCTGCAGCATAAGATCACTGCGAATTCGCGCGTCGTCGTGCCCATGCACTACGCCGGGCATCCCTGTGATCTCGACGCAGTGCACGAAATCGCAACCGCGCATCACCTGCGAGTGGTCGAAGACGCGGCCCACGCTGTTACCGCCGCTTACAAAGGCAAACCAATCGGCTCGACCAGTGAGACTAGCTGTTTTTCTTTTTACGCCAATAAGACCATGACCACGGGCGAAGGCGGAATGATCACCACCTTAAACCCGGACCTCGCCGCTCGCATGCGCCTGATGACTTATCACGGCATCAATCGCAACTTGCTCACCTCAACCGGCCTGAAACGCTGGTGGCGCTATGAAGTCGTAGCCCCGGGATTCAAAGACAACCTGACCGACATTCTGGCGGCAATTGGAGTCGAACAACTGAAGAAGGCTCACGCTTTTCGCAATGCCCGCCAGCGCTGTGCCGACCTTTACCGGGAAGCGCTGGATCGTGTACCCGGTGTCCGGTTGCCGGTATCGCTCCCCATGGTCCGTCATGCTTGGCATATGCATGTTATTCAATTGCAGCCCGACGAACTCGCCATCAGCCGCGACGAGTTTAGTCTCCGCCTGGAAGAAGAAAGCGTTGCCAACAGCGTTCACTACCTCCCCTTGCACTTGCACAAGTATTATCAGGAAGCTTTCAACTGCCAGCCCACCGATTGTCCGGTGGCGACGGCAGCGTACGATCGCATACTGTCGCTGCCCATTTTTCCTGGCCTGGAAGAAGACGACGTAGCTTACGTGGCCGAGCAGGTCCGCAAGCTGTGTTTGCGGTATCGGCGCTGATGGGCGGCCACAAGCCTATTGAAGTTGGCTAGCTCACCCCGACTAGTTTGCGAAGATTACATCTGCACGCGGAGAGTTTTGCCATGTACGATCTCGTCATCGCGGGAGGAGGCATGTCGGCGGGCCTCACGCTGATCTATCTCCTCGACGAGTTTCGAACAAAACTGTCTGGCGCATCGGCTTCTGGATGGGATCCGAGCGCGTTTCGCGTGGCGTGGCTCGATAGCTCCGCCGATTTTGGGCAGGGTTTCGCTTATGGCCGCGCCGCGCACCCGAAATTCCTGTTGAATAATGATGTTTCCAGCATGAACGTTGGCGGATTTCAGCGCTGGCTGCCTCAGAACCATGATCGCTGGACAGCGAAGCTTCGGCAGGAAATCGACCCCGCAGTACAAAGCTGGCTGTATCGTCATGACCAGGATCTGGCCACCGCCGCCGACAATCCCGCCTGCTACCTTCCCATGTTCCTGCCGCGTTGCGTCTTTGGAATGTTTCTATCCGATTGGCTGGCGGACGCACTCGACGAAGCACGCCGCCTCGGCGTGACGATTGATCTCTTCCCGGAAGAGGCCACTGCCGCCGGTCGCGAGAACGCCTGCTTGTCTGTGGAGATGAATCACGGCGCAAAACTCGTTACCAACACGCTGATCCTTGCTCTCGGCAGCTTGCCGCCAGATCCAAATTCCGCACTGCACACTATTGACGGTTACATTCATGAATGGAAAATGCCCGACGGCGGCGCCTCGCTGCTCGACGCGGTGCAGCGACAGAGCGCAAAGAACAAAACAGAAAGCGGATCGTGCAACGCGATCATTATCGGCTCCCATGCCGCAGCAATGGAATCTCTCTACACGATTGCTCACGACTCCGCTCTCAACCGGCTATTGCACGATATCTGCGTGATTTCGCCGAGCGGGCGCCTGCCGCAGGCTGCTTCATCCCACCCGCACGAATTTCGCCCCAATCATCTTCCGCGTCTCTTGACCGCGCCGGAAGTATCCGCAGACAACCTCATCGCCGCTGCATTGGCAGACGCTGCGCAGGCGGAACGCGATGGTCTCTCTTCCGCTGATTATGGCGAGCTAATCGTCGGAGTGTTTCGTAAGGTGTTTCCGCGGCTCTTCCCGGAGCAGAAGCTGCTCTTCGTCGAACGCTACGGAGCTCGCTTTACCATGTTGAACCGGCACACGCCGCCCGACTACGCCGGTGCGGTGAAGGAGCTGCGACGGCAGGGAAAGCTGCGCAATGTGGCCGGAAAAGTTCTCCACGTTCTTGCCCCGGAGAAGGAGAAGAAATTCGAAATTATTTTTCAGCCGTCGAATGCATCCCGTCCCGAGCGAACAGAAACGTTGCAAGCCGACGTCGTAATCAACTGCCGCGGTGCCGGACTCCTCTCTCGCAGCAACAGCCCGTTTCTCTGCAGCCTGCTTCACCCACTGCATGGGATCGCACGCATCAATCGCAGCGGCCAAGGCATTTCTGTCTCGGAAGATTTCGAGGCTTCCCCCGGAGTCTTCGTCGTGGGTCCGCTTCTTGCCGGACACTCCGCAGGGTCGTTCCATCTCTGGAATCTCGAACGGGCCGAGCGGATTGAACAGCTGGCGAAACATGCTGCCGGAATTCTGGCCGAGCGCATCTTGCTGTCGCGCGAGCTAGTATGAGATTGACTACCACTCTCATTTACGCGTCGAGATTCTATCGGGAGTACTCTTGCGAGTCTTGATGTTGCACAACCGCTATCGCGAGTTCGGCGGTGAAGATGCCGTCCTCGATGCGGAAGTCAAACTTTTGCAGGCCAACGGCGTCGAAGTCCAGGTTGTCCTCTTCAATAACGAGGTCGAACTCGGCCGCAAAATTCCACAAACAATTGAGATGGGCCGTCGATCGGCGTGGTCGGCGGATTCCGCGCAACGCATCACCGAGCAGTGCCGCCAGTTTCGTCCGCACATCGCACATATCCACAACTTCTGGATGCGCTTGACCGCGGCCGCGCATCAGGCCTGCCAATCCGAAGGCGTGCCTACGGTGCAAACCCTCCACAACTTTCGTCCACTTTGTTTGAACGCGCAATTTCTGCGCAATGGTGTAGTCTGCCAGGATTGCCTCGGCAAAGTTCCGTGGCGGGGCGTGCTGCGCCGCTGCTACCGCAACTCGATCCTAAGCTCCGCCGCGGTCGCCAACATGATCATGGTGAATCGCCGTCGCCGCACCTGGCAGGACTTGGTAGATGCGTTCATTGTGATGAGCGAACATACGCGCCGTCAATTCATCGCGGGCGGGTTTCCAGCCGAACGCATTCTCCTGAAAGCGAATTTCATCTTTGATCCAGGAATAGAAACGGCGCCACCTTCTTCTTCCCGCACCATCGCGTATATCGGACGGCTTTCACCGGAAAAAGGCGTCCAACACTTGCTTTCCTCATGGGGCATGCTGACTCTCGCCAAACCGGCTCGCCTCCTGATTGTTGGCGACGGCCCCGCACGAGCGGAATTGCAACAGCAGGCGCGCCAACTAGGGCTTGCCGAGCCCGGCGTCGTATTCACGGGATGGAAGGCTCGTGAGGAAGTTCAAGCCTTGCTTTCGTCGGTGAGAGCGTGGGTATTGCCTTCTCTGTGGTTTGAAGGCGGCGGCTGCCCGGTTGCGCTCGTGGAGGCTCTGGCCGCAGGTCGCGCGCTGATTATCTCGAAACTCGGCGGCCTCAGCGAAATGGTCGAGGACGAACAGAACGGCCTGCACTGTGTCCCAGGAGACCCGGACGGCCTGGCTGCCGCCATTACGCGAATTCTCTCCGATGATGCTCTGGCAGATATGTTAGGTCGAAATGCGCGTCAGACCTTCGAGGCCCGACATATGCCATCCCAAAATTTTCAGCGGCTCATGGAAGTTTACGAATTCGCCCGCCGCCATCACGACGAATCCACCATGAGGTCTCAGCGAACCAAAACCAGATCTACCCTGTGATCTCCGGTGTCCTCTGTGTTAAAGATTTTAAGGAGTACTGTGCGCCGCCTTAAATGTCCGGTAGCGTTTCCACAATTGAATAGGTACAAAGCAGAAGGCCGCCACAACGGCGAAATCATAAGCTTGCAGCGCGCGATACAAAATTCGATCCCGGATGAGCTCAAGCCCGCTCGGCTCTCGACTCAGATCTTCGCTTCGTGCAGCATTGCCTGAGTCGTCAAACCACTGCTCCCCATAGATTCGCCGCCAGCGCGCGAGATAGCGTTCAACCTTCCGTTGAAACTTCACGGCCAGCGCCTCGCTTCCGCGATTCCCCGGCAAGATTCGGTCGCCGCGCACCATCTTGTGGTGCTCCGAGGGGTAGATGGCCGATCGATCCGCCGCACTCAAGTCAATCATCGCGGGCGCGTATTCGATCTCAAGAAACCGGCAGATCTTTCGCAATTCACCTTCCGCATCGGCAGTGAGCTGGTTGTATCCCAACTCATGAACTCGCACCCCGCTCGCGCGCAATTGTCGCGCGCCCAGAATCATCTGCTCACACCCCATCAGCGCCCGGTGGAGCAAGCCAAACTTCCGGTTCCACTGCGATGTTCTTCCGGACCGCGCAATGCTGTCGCAAATGCCCAACGGGCTGCGCCAGATAAGAACAAACTTTGCCCGCGGAAACAACTGAGCTAACTCCGGCAGGGAATCGTGATAGGAGGGAAACTTCTCGCCGCGAAACCGGGCGTGCTTGGGCTCAGCCACCGCACGGTATGCAGCGTCGCAGGCCGCTCCGAGATCCCGAATGTCAGGAGAAAACTTTGTTACATCCAAACGATGCCGGCTGATCGCCCGATTCCAAAGTTCCCACCGCTCGGTCCACTGCCTCGCCCCGCACCATTGGAAGAGCGGCCATAGCAAGGCCAGCTCACCCTCATACATCAGGGAAATTTGCGGATGCTGGTTTAACAACGCATAAAGCAGCGACGTTCCCGATCGCCAAACTCCGACCACCAGCAACACTTCTCCCGCGGCATTCGCTGGGCTCCCGGCGTTGTTCGTCAGCACTTCGGTCGTAACCACGCGCCATGATAACGCGGCTTTGCCCGTCTGATAAGCTTTTCGACATCTTCCTGTGCTGAGTGTTAGGGCGCATCCATACCCGCGGCAGTCGGCGCGAACGCGTCATAAAGCGTCCGGGGTGCCCTAAGTTATTGAAAGGATGGTGCGCCCTGAGAGATTCGAACTCCCGACCTTCTGGTTCGTAGCCAGACGCTCTATCCAGCTGAGCTAAGGGCGCAGTTTTTGCTTGGCAGGTGAAGTCGCTCAGAAATTATAACGGAAGTCGCCGCTCGCTGGGAAACAACTCCTCGGGGGCGCCCTCACATATTCCGGGAACGTCCTCGTGCTGCCGAGCCGGGCATGGAGCTCGTCGATTTGTTTCGATAGTAAACATGACTCATGCGGCCTTCGACAATCGACATTGCTGTTGCTCAGCCCGGTGGGCACATCTTCCACAGGGTACTAAGGCGTTCCTCCTACCTACCGAATCTGCCGGAGTAAATCTTTCCCGCCGCAGAGCAATTCCTACAAACCAGTCACTGTGGAGAACATGTGTTTTGAAGGGCTTACGGACGGCACGCCATGTGCTTTAGTAAAGGGCAGACGAAGTGGCGCGCAACGGGGCGTTCCAAGAATGACTTCGGCCAGAGGTTTTCTTGGGCGCCCCTTGCATAAACGCGGCGAAGGCCCTCCCCTTAAACCCCGTCTTCGCCGTCTATGCCAGCGCCAGCCGCTCACGCACATCCACTCCAGCTTGCCGCAGCAGTTTAGCAACCGCATCGGCTTTTAAGCGCGAGGCGTCAAACTCCACCCGCACCGTGCGTTCACGCTCGTTGAACTGCACCCGCCGCACTCCATAGACCTCACGCATGCCGTCAATCGCCCGCAATTCATTCTCGCCAGGCGCCGCGCCGTAACGAAAAACCACATCCAGATAAGTCATGAGATATCCTTGCTAGGAATCTGACAATAAACGCTCGCCCGGACTTTCCCGACTAGGCTGAATCTAATATAGAGCATTGCCCATCGAAGAACACATAAGGCAGGGATTCGTATCGGGGAACCAGTTTTAAAGGTCCACGGAATTTAAGTCGCGGAAAGCTCGGCGCCGCATTAGATCTTGGGTGGCGCAGCGCGCTTCAGCGCTGCGATAGATGACTTGTTTTAAGAACCAGATTTACCCCTGACGGATTTGCGCCTTCCACAAACTGAATGTCCACAAACCCAGCGCCCTTACTCGAACGCGACCCCGTCTGCGGAATGAATGTAAATCCCGCGACCGCCAAGCACGTCCACGACCACGGCGGGAGGAACTACTACTTTTGTTGCACCCCATGCATGGACAAATTCAAAGCCGATCCCGCGAAATATATGGATGGTTCCGCGCCTGCGCGGCCGCAGGTATTGGTGACGCTCGGTGCTTCAATGCAGACTCTGCCGCGCACCACTGCACTCGGCGTGGCCTACGTCTGCCCCATGTGCCCGGAAGTCCGTGCCGGCAAGCCAGGCCCTTGCCCTTCATGCGGAATGGCCCTCGAACCGGAAGTTCCCGTCGCCTCCACGCGCACCGAGTACACCTGCCCAATGCATCCGGAAATCGTGCGCCCCGGTCCAGGCTCATGTCCGATCTGTGGCATGGCGCTAGAGCCGCGCACCGTGACAGCCGTTGCCGAAGAGAATCCTGAACTGCGTGATATGACCCGCCGCTTCTGGGTGAGTCTGGCGCTGAGCGCGCCCCTTTTCCTAATGGCGATGGCGGGGATGTTTCACGGATTGAAAATCTCGCTGGATCTGGACCTCGGCGGCATTCTCATCAATATACCGAGGATCGAGTTCCTGCTAGCCACGCCGGTCGTTTTATGGGGCGGATGGCCATTCTTCCAACGCTTCTGGACCTCGCTCGTCAACCGCAGCCCGAACATGTTCACGCTGATCGGCATGGGCACCGGCGTCGCCTACGGATACAGCGTCATAACCGTGGTTGCACCGCAGATTTTTCCCGCAGCGTTGCGAACCATGGATGGTTTTCCGGAAGTCTACTTCGAAGCCGCCGCCGCGATTACCACTCTGGTCCTACTTGGCCAAGTCATGGAACTACGCGCCCGCAGTCGCACCAGCGCCGCCATTCGCGCTCTGCTCGATCTCTCGCCGAAAACCGCGCGGCTGATTGTTGCTGAGGTCGGTGGTGAGGTTCCCGGTGGCGAGGTTATAGAGAAAGACATTCCGCTCGGCCAAGTAAAGCCGGGCGATCGCCTGCGCGTGCGTCCCGGCGAAAAAGTTCCCGTCGATGGCGTCCTGCTCGAAGGCCGGAGTTCGATTGACGAATCGATGATCACCGGCGAATCCATGCCGGTCGAGAAATCCCCCGATAATAACAAGAACAGCAAAGTCATCGGCGCCACCATCAACGGCACCGGATCATTCATCATGCGCGCCGAACGCGTCGGCTCCGAAACGTTGCTGGCGCGCATCGTGCAACTCGTAGGCCAGGCGCAGCGCAGCCGCGCTCCCATCCAGCGCCTCGCTGACCGCGTGGCCAAATATTTTGTTCCCATCGTAGTGGCCGTTGCAGTCATCACCTTCTTCGCGTGGTTCGTGTTCGGTCCGCAACCGCGCCTCGCGCATGCCCTGGTGAACGCCGTCGCCGTGCTCATCATCGCCTGCCCGTGCGCATTAGGCCTCGCCACACCTATGGCAATCATGGTTGGCATAGGCCGTGGCGCCCGCGCCGGCGTACTCATCAAAAATGCGGAAGCGCTAGAGATTCTCGAAAAAGTCGACACCCTCGTCGTCGACAAAACCGGGACCCTCACCGAAGGCAAACCGCAACTTGCCAGCGTTTCCAAGGAATTGGAAGATGATCCTGAACTCTTACGGCTCGCCGCCAGCCTGGAACGTGCCAGCGAACATCCCTTGGGAGCTGCAATCGTCGAAGCTGCAACAAAGCGCGGCCTACAACTTTCCCAGCCGGAAGAATTCGAGTCGGTCACCGGCAAAGGCATTCTTGGCGTAGTGGACCGAAGACGCGTGGCTGTGGGCAACGTCGCCTTGATGATTAAAATTGGAGCCTTGCGCCCTGGCGAGGGAGTGATTCAGGGCCACGTGCCGGGCGCGGCCGTCCTCTGCGTAGCGATCAACGGCAAGTATGTTGGAAATCTTAGCGTCGCCGATCGAATAAAGCCTTCCACGCCCGATGCACTTCGCGATCTCAAAGCTCACGGCATTCGGATCGTCATGCTCACCGGCGATAATCCCGCCGTTGCCCAAGCCATCGCCACGAAACTCGGCATCGACGAATTCGAAGCTGAAGTATTACCGGAAGGAAAGTTAGAGATCATTCGCAAACTGCAAGGGCAGGGAAGAGTGGTAGCAATGGCGGGCGACGGCATCAACGACGCACCCGCCCTGGCCCAAGCCGACGTTGGCATTGCCATGGGCACCGGCACTGACGTTGCCATGGAAAGCGGCGGCATAACGCTCGTCAAAGGCGATCTTGCCGGCATCCAGCGCGCCCGCAACTTAAGCCAGGCCACCATGCGCAACATCCGGCAGAATCTTTTCTTCGCCTTCGTCTACAACGCCGTCGGCGTGCCCATCGCCGCCGGAGTGCTCTATCCCTTCTTCGGACTATTGCTCAGCCCCATCTTCGCCGCTGCCGCCATGAGCTTCAGTTCAGTCTCAGTAATCGCCAACGCCCTGCGCCTGCGCCATGCCAAGTTGCAGAAATAAAGACGTGCTTCACTTTCCAGGACCGTCCGTTAGTCTCCGATGAACCTTAGAATGTCCCGATCCCTCTGGCACCGGACGGCTAGGTTTCGCACACGGAGACACTTATTTCAACTATCTTCAAATGAATAGATTTCTCAGGGAATGGGATGAATTGGGCAAACGCACCCAAATATTGGAGGGGCAAACCTTGATCGCTGCGTACCAGTCGATCGCTGCAAGTAGACGGTCAGAGTCTTCATTTGCCGAAGGAAGCAACTTGTGCAGGAGGTTCTTTGGATCATCAACTCTGTCAATGGTTTCCGCCTTAAAATTGATGAGCGTTATGCTAAGCCCCATATATATCCCTCAACCGCCTATCGGGGAATGCTGTCACGAGATTACCGGATGTGTCTGCGGTGACTGTGTAGATGGCATGTCTACATTTTCCCTAGATACTCGATCACATCCGGCTCCGTCCAATCCACCGCACCAATAAACTTGCGCCGCACCACGCCATTGCGATCGATAATGTAAGTCTCAGGAAATTTGAAGGTTCCGTACAGATTATTGCTCTTCATGTCGCCGTCCCGCACCGAGAGCAAATTTACATTGTGGTCTTTCAGAAACTGATGGTAGCTGCCCTCGTCCGCATCGACGCTCACCGCCAGCACGGTCACGCCCTTCGACTTCATCCGCTGCTGCATCTCCACCAGCGAGGGCATCTCTTCAATGCAAGGCGGGCACCACGTCGCCCAGAAATTCAGTACCACCACTTGGCCTTTAAGCTGGCTCAAAGTCACTGTGCGATCAGAGTCGCGCACCGTGAAGTCCGGAGCGGCCACGCCGATCCGCGGCGGTCGCGTCCCGCTGTAGCAGCCGGACAGTACAAGCAGAATTAAAACAACAGCAATCGAGCCGGGGAAACGAAGGATACGTCGCACCCCGCTATAATAATAGATTCGACGCATGCCTGCGACAGATACAGTCTCCGGGCCTCCCGCCGTGTCGGTGATCATACCGGCGCGCAATGAAGAAGTGTCGTTAGCGAGCTGTCTGGAATCTCTGGTCGCGCAAGTCGGAGTTGCTTTCGAAATCATCGTGGTCGATGATCACTCCACTGACCGCACTCGCGCAATAGCGGATTCATTTTCCAACTCACAAACGCGATTGCGGGTGATCGAAGCCGGCACACTTCCCGTTGGCTGGACCGGCAAGAATAATGCAGTCGCAACCGGGGCCAGAGCGGCCCGTGGGGAGTGGCTGCTATTCACCGACGCCGACACCATCCACCTCCCAGGATCGCTTGCCCGCAGTCTTGCGGAAGCTAAACGCCGCGGCGCAGCCCTGCTCTCGTATTCACCGGAGCAGATCGTCGACAGCTTCTGGGAAAAATCTGTAATGCCCGTAATCTTTGCAGAGTTGGCGTCCAGCTTTCGCCCATCCGAAGTGAGCAATCCTAAATCGCCCGCCGCGGCCGCGAACGGCCAGTACATCCTGATCACGCGCGAAGCCTACGATGCCGTCGGCGGCCACGCCGCGATCGCTACAAGCCTGCTCGAAGATGTAGCTCTGGCTCGCGCCGTCAAGCGCTCCGGCAGAAAAATATTCTTCCGCTACGGCGCCGATGCGGTTCGCACCCGCATGTACCGCACCTTTGCTCAACTTCGCGAAGGCTGGACCAAGAACCTGGCACTATTATTTCCATCACCCGCAAGGCTGGCCCTGCTGCGTACTCTCGAGTTCGTGCTGATCGTAGCCAGCTTCGCCATCATTCTTACAAGCAGTCTCCGTGGATATCAGCGCCCTGCGGTGATAACAGTAATTCTCTGCGTGGTCCTGTCTACATTGTTTCTAACCCGCATCCGCCGCGCCCATTTTTTCTGGAACGCAAATATCTTAGCCCTGTTTGGCCTGCCGCTGTTTTCCTATCTATTGCTACGCTCGGCGAGAGCGCACGCGAAAGGCAGTATCCCGTGGAAGGGCCGAACATATCAGGATGAAAGGTGTTTACTGGCAACCGGCCACTGACAACTGGCAACTGTTCCTATGGTCTATCTCACGCGAAAAGCCGAATTTTCCGCCTCGCACTACTACCACAATCCCGACTTCACTCCCGAGAAGAACCGTCGCGTTTTCGGCAAATGTAATAACCCGAACGGCCACGGCCACAACTACACGCTGGAAGTCACGGTGAAGGGAGAGGTAGACCCGCGCTCCGGTTTCGTAGTCGATCTAAAGCAACTCAAAGAGATCATGCGCCGCGAAGTTCTCGACGCCATGGACCATCGCTTCCTCAACAAAGAGGTCCCGGAATTTCTGCATCAGATTCCGACCACGGAAAACATCGCCATTGCAATCTGGCAGCGTCTAGCTACCAAGCTAGATAACGCCAAGCTACACCGCGTAAGGGTTTACGAAACTCCAGATCTTTTCGTAGATTTCTACGGAGAAGCATGAAGACAAAAAAAGTTCTACCCTGTGTACCCAGTGCCCTTTGTGGTTATTGAAGTTAGTCGCCAAATATGAAAGCCCATCTCTCCCGCCGCTACCTCTTCTCCGCGTCTCATCGTCTTCACAGCAATGCCATGTCGAAAGAAGAGAATCAGTCGACCTACGGCAAATGCAACAATCCCTTCGGTCACGGCCACAATTACACCGTCGAAGTGACAGTGAGCGGCCCGGTCGATGAAAAGACCGGCATGGTCTGCAACCTGGGCGATCTGGATGGTTTTATCGAAAGGGAAGTGCTGGCCCGTTTCGGCCACGAAAATCTGAATATGCTCCCGGAGTTCACCCAGGAAGTCCCCACCACCGAAAATCTCTGCATCCAGATTTACGAAATAGTGCAGCGCGGCTTCCATTACGCGCATCTTGAAAGAATAAGGCTCGAAGAAACCATGATGAATTCCTTCGAGTACGCAGGATAAAGGTTTTTAAATTACAAAATTACCCAATCGCAAAATTACCAGTTCTCACACGACCATGAAACCAGCCACCGAACCCTCCATCCTAACCGGCGCCAGCTTCGAAGACCTCGTCCAGGAAATGCTCATTCGCCTCGGTGAAGACCCGCAACGCGAAGGCCTCCAGCAGACGCCCGAGCGCGTCCGCAAATCGTTGCAGGCCCTAACTCGCGGCTACACCGAAGATCCCGAAGCGCTGCTCAAAGGCGCGCTCTTCACCGAGCCCTACGACGAGATGGTCATCGTCAAAGACATCGAAATGTTCAGCCTCTGCGAGCATCACATGCTGCCGTTCTTCGGCAAGGTGCACGTAGCCTACATCCCGAATGGAAAAGTGATCGGCCTTAGCAAAGTTCCACGCCTGGTCGAACTCTTCTCGCGCCGCCTGCAGATTCAGGAGCGCCTCACCACCCAGATCGCCGAAACCATTCAGAAGGTGATCGAACCGCAAGGCGTCGGCGTAGTCATCGAGGCCCGTCACCTGTGCATGATGATGCGCGGAGTTGAGAAGCAGCATTCCGCCGCCGTCACATCCTCGATGCTAGGCTGCTTCCGCAACGAAAACGAAACCCGCTCCGAATTCCTATCCTTGATCCGTCAACGCCCCAATGGCGCATAGCGAAAAGGTTTGTGTGGGTCGTACACTCTTGTCCGACGCTTTTGACGTTGGTTTTGTCGCGACCTTCATTCCACTGCCGGCTTTTCACAACTCCATACAAAACGTTTTACCCTGTGCCCCCTGTGGTTGAGATTTTGTTCTCGACAATCCCGATTCGCATTTACACGTAAACAATTTCAGACTAAGATTGCGCTCGCCGATCAGCGATAACCGGAGGAACCCGCCATGAGGAAAACGCCATTTTTCACCGCAGCATTATTGGCCGTCGCCATTCTCACTTTTCCCGTCCACGCTCAGGACACCAAAAAAGAAGCTGCCGTAAAGCCAGCCGATGGCCCTTCGCAGGCGGTGCTCGCACAGTGGAATGACATTGGCCGCAAACTCATCGCCATGGCGGAAGACTTTCCCGAGGACAAATACGATTTCAAGCCCACGCCGGCCCAGCGCACGTTTGCAGAGCAATTGCTCCACGCCGCTAACGCGAATTATTTTTTCACCAATCTAACTTTGGGACAAAAGCCGCCGGCTGAAGAGAACCCCAGCCGCAGTCAATACAAAACCAAAGCCGACGTGGTTGCCTTCGTGAAAAAGGCCTTCGCCGACGGCGCGGCCGCCATCAAAACCAAGGGCGACAAAGGCATGTCCGACATCATCATCGACCCGTTTGCCAACCAGCAGGTCCGCATCTCAGATGAGGCCTACGGTTTTGTCGAACATTCCGGCGAACACTACGGCCAACTCGTGGTCTATTACCGCTTGTCAGGATTGGTGCCTCCGGAGTCGCGTCCGAAAAAGTAATGCGTAGCGCCGCCGTCTCGGCCTAAGGATATTAGTGTTGCCCGTGCGGGTCGGACACTTTGTACGACGCTTTGATTTTGAACTTTAATCGTTCGACGCAGCCTACTGGAACGCATACGGATACCGCCGCGATCGCTCGCCAAACAATTTCACCAGCAGCGCCCCCGAAACGAATCCGCCCACGTGCGCCCAAAACGCCACTCCTCCCATGTTTTGGCCGCGGACAGCCAGCGAGGTCGCGGTACCGCTCAGAAAATTCAATACAAACCAATATCCCAGGATGATCCACGCCGGCACCCACAGCACAAACACAAAAAACCAAGTCAGCACCCGCGCCCGTGGATATAAAACGAAATAAGCTCCCAGTACCCCCGCGATCGCTCCGCTTGCTCCGACTGCAGGCGCATTCGAATGCAGATTCATCGCCATATGCGTGCCCATGGCTAGCAGGCCGGTAAGCAGGTAAAACACTAAATAACTGAAATGACCAAGCCAGTCCTCAACGTTGTCGCCAAAAATATAGAGAAACCACATGTTCCCGATCACATGCATCCATGAGCCATGCAAGAACAACGACGTGAAGAAAGGAAGCACAATCGCCACCAGCGAATACTTCGGCGAACCCGCGAGAAATGCCGCCAGATGTGCTGGCACGACCCCAAACTGACGAATCAGCAGCTCCAGGCTCCGCGGATCCAGCGTAAATTCAAAGAAAAAAATCACCAGGTTCAGCCCGATCAAAAAATAATTCACCCAGGGTGTGCTATACCGAGGCTGGTCATCGCGAATAGGAAGCATAGGAAATCTGTTAACTTAGTGACGAGCAATCTTACAGTGGAAGAATTCCGGATGCGTGCAGTCATATGGAAGAGCGGCAATTCAGCGCCGCGTACAGCCTCCACAAATCCTTGCGGGTTTTAGCCCCTGAGGAATTTTTGCTCTCCCGAAACTACCGATTACCAAATTACCAAATCCCTAACATGAATGGCGTCATCATCATCGATAAGCCCGCCGGGTGGACCTCCCACGACGTGGTCAACCGCATGCGCCGCGTTCTAGGGCAGCGTTCCGTCGGCCATCTCGGCACGCTCGACCCGCTCGCCACCGGCGTGCTTCCGCTCGTTACCGGAAGCCTCACGCGGCTAGCCCAGTTCTACACCGCTTCCGAAAAAACCTACGAGGGCATAATTCGCTTCGGCTTCGCCACTAACACCTACGATGCCGATGGCACTCCGGTACATGTGGGGATAGCGGCCACCGCCTGCGCAGACCCCACTCCGGATCTCAGCCTTGAAACCATCCAACAACTCGCCGAAGCATTCCATGGCGTAATCGAGCAAGTCCCACCGCCATTCTCAGCCAAGAAAATTCACGGCGTACCGGCTTACAAATTAGCAAGAAAAGAAAAGGAAGTAATCCTCAAACCGGTTCAGGTAGAGATCAAAGAATTTGTAATTGTATCGGTGCATGCCGACCGCGCCCACTTCCGCGCGCGCGTAGCCTCGGGAACCTATATGCGTTCCATCGCTCACGAAATGGGTCAGCGTCTCGGCTGCGGAGCCCATCTTGAATCCCTCCGCCGCACTGCCGTAGCCGAATTCGATATCGACCAGGCTCACACTATCCAAGAAATCGAGAATCGATCCGAAAAACAACCTTGTCATTCCGAACCGGGCGGAAAGCCCGGTGAGGAATCCGCTGCTTCCAACCAGGAAGGGAAGCCATCCCTCTTTGTCCACCCCCGCCAGCTTCTGCCTCAATTACCTTCCGTGACCGCCGACGAAGCCACCGCCGCCCGCATCCGCAGCGGCCGCCCCGTCAACCTTCCCGAACTCTCGCGCGCCCGCCAGGTCAAAGTCTTCCACGGACAACGCGATCTAATCGCCATCGCCACCCGAGTAGCCGGCACGTTATTCCATCCCAAAATCGTATTCCCGTCGGAATAGTTGGCGGAGCCCGTGTGGGGAAACAAGATCGGGAAGGGCACGGCTTTAGCCGTGCCGTAAAAGCCCACCGGATCCGGCTTTAGCCGCTGGTACCAGCGTCCTCTCCTTGATTTCCCGAATGGTAGGTAATGCGCGCCACAACTCCAGCATTGACTTAGCTCTACTTCCAGTGCTAAGTTTCGCGCATATTCCCCGCTGCAATCCTCCCCGCCCGCCAGTTTGGGCTCTCAGGATGGCATTCGCCAGACGACATTCTCCAGAGGATGTCGCGAAAACGATCCAGCAAGCGCACGATGCACGTCAGGGCCCCTAGCATTTTGCATCATCAAGGAGGTCTCCCATGACCAGCCAGCGCTCCCTAGAAGTAAAGTTCCGCATTCTCCCCATCCTCACCCTGTCCATCGTAGCTCTCACTGTCCTGATTGCCCTCGCCGCCCCGGCCATAGCGCAGAATCCCGTGCCCTTCATCGATCAGCCGCTCGTTCCCGACGCCGCTGCACCCGGTGGCGCGGAGTTCACCCTGACGGTAAATGGCGCGGGATTCGTCGCGGGCTCAGTCGTGAATTGGAACGGCAGCCCGCGCGCCACGACCTTCGTGAGCAGAACCAAACTGACTGCGGCCATCCTTGCATCCGATATTGCCAAGATATCCACTGCCACGGTCACAGTAGTCAGCCCCAGCCCGGGCGGCGGCGTTTCCAACACCCAGTTCTTCTCAATCGCCGTACCCAAGTCGTCTGCTTCGTTCCTGCCAGCGGTAACGTATGACTCAGGCGGATACATTGCGCAATCAGTACAGATCGCGGACCTCAAGACCGACGGCAAGCTCGACATTGTTGTTGCAAACTGGTGGGATACCAACAACGTTGGCGTCGTGGGCGTCCTCCTCGGGAACGGCGATGGTACCTTCCAGCCGGCGGTGAACTACGAAACGGGCGGAGCGCCCAACTACTCGCTTGTGGTAGCTGACGTGAACGGGGATGGCAAGCCTGACCTCATCGTGAGCTCCTGCGCGGCTAGTGCCAGCACCTGCGGATCTGCTGAGGGAGTTGTATCCGTCTTGCTCGGAAACGGTAACGGAACCTTTCAGCCCGCTCTGACTTACAGTTCGGGTGCACCTGTCGGCGCACACGTCGCCGTAGCCGATGTTAACGGGGACGGCAAACCTGATCTCATCGTTACGAACTTCCAAGGCGAGTCCAATGGCAACGGTACAGTGGCAGTATTGCTGGGCAACGGCAACGGTACCTTCCGCTTGCCCGTACTCTACGACTCCGGCGCGCCGGGCGCCAATGTGGTAGCGGTGGCCGACGTCAACGGGGACGGCGTGCTCGATCTGCTGGTAGCTGATGGCTGCTACTATTATTGCTCCGGAGGCGGAGCCGTGACCCGACTGAGCGTGCTTCTCGGAAACGGGGATGGCACATTCCAGCCCGCTGTCACTTATGCTACTGGCGGGAATAATTCGGGTTGGGTCTCCGTCGCCGATGTCAATGGTGACGGCAAACCGGACGCGGTTCTGGGAAACTCGAATCTATTCATCCCAAACGGCACCGTAAGTGTCTTGCTTGGTATCGGAAACGGAACATTCGAACCCGCAGTGACCTACGACTCCGGCGGCTACGCTGCCGTCCAACTGGCTCTCGGCGATCTCACCGCCGACGGACACCTCGATATTATCGTGGACGACTGCGGACCCGTCGGCGCTTGCGGAACGGGAGTGCTCGGCGTTTTGCTTGGCCGAGGCGATGGCACCTTCGATCCGGTGGTAACTCTTAGTACGGGAGTGTACAACGCCACGGCGATCGCAGTCGCCGACCTGAATGGAGACGGACGGCTAGATTTGGTAGCTGCCAACCAATGTGCGGTCGGCGGCTGCACAACTGGTTCTGTCAGCGTGCTGCTGAACAAAAGTGCCAGCCTATGCGTCGGCAAGTGCGCGACTTCCACCACCCTGACCTCCAGCCTCAACCCATCCATCTACGGCCAGTCCGTGACTTGGACTGCGAAGGTGACAACCTCAGGCCCCCTCCCGCCTACTGGAGAAGTGAACTTCACCTGGGGCGACTCCATCGGCGGAGCCCCACTCAACGCCAGCGGAGTGGCCACGCTAACCAGGTCGACGGAAAATGCGGACACCTATCCGCTGACCGCCGTATACGAGGGCGATGCCAACAACGCGATCAGTACCTCCGCAGTCCTGAACCAGGTGATCAAGGAAGCCACCAGCACAGCCACGCTTACATCATCCCCGAACCCATCAACCCAAGGTCAAGCCGTAACCTTCACCGCTATCATCACCTCGCCGACGGTCACGGCAACCGGCCCAGTAACTTTCACGGCGGGGAAGACGGTGCTGGGAACGGGCCAACTCAGCGGCGGCAAAGCGACCTTCACCACCTCAACGCTGCCTACAGGTACGACCCCGATTACAGCAACCTATTACGGAGACTCCAACATCGCAGAGAGTTCAGCGTCAGTGGTGCAGACGGTGACTTCAACGTCACCCAATTCCACCATAACCACGCTGTCTGCCTCACCGAACCCATCACAATTTGGAGAGCAGGTCACTTTCACGGCGAAGGTTACATCCAGCCAGGGAGCTCCGCCGAACGGCGAGATCGTAACCTTCTACAACGGCTCGGCAATTCTTGGTCCTGGCGTGCTGAGCGGAGGAGAAACGACGCTGGTTACATCGTCTTTGCCCGGGGGTACGTTTTCGATTACCGCGAAATACGGAGGAGATCCCACGTTTCTGGGCAGCACCTCATCGCCACTGAGCCAGATAGTCCAGACGTCGACCACCGCGGCCACAGTTACATGGGTGGCTGATCCACCGCAAAACGAGACCTTTGCCGCGACCGTTACCGGACCAAAGGGGATTCCCACGGGAACGGTAACCTTCACCGTGGGGAGCACGACGCTGGGGACAGTCACGCTCAGTGGAGGCGTCGCAGCGCTCACCGTTTCCACGCTGGCTGTGGGCTCCAACACTGTCACCGCAACATACAGCGGAGACGCCAATAATCCTCCAACCTCTGCGTGGACTACGCAAACCTTCGTCGTGCCCTACAACGCGACGCTGTACCTGCAGCAGATGAACGGCATGGCAGGAGCGATAACCGAATTTGGCACAGGAACCACGCCCGCGAATTTTGTCGAATATTACAGCGGCCTGCCCAATGATCCCGATCCCGCTGGACAAGTGCTGGTAGGGTCGTTCACCGCCGGCACAATCGTAAACTTCGGGATGTTCACGCAGTATAGCCAGAGCGGCTGGGCTTTTTCAGACGAAGTCGGCGCCAATCAGGCCGCTCTCATTTCTTTTGCGGACCTGAGCAACGCCCTCGGCCTGAACCACAGCATCACGCAGCCAACCAGTTCAACGACCTGGGTGCTGTGGCTGGATGACGCTGTGTCTTACCTGTACGACGACGATAACAACGATGTGATAATGGAGATACTCCTTGTGCCAAATTAGAGGAGTAATGAAAGTACGGGAAGGGTTAATTTGCGAAGTGGATGTAATGTCCGATAAGAAGTCTTATGTAAAGTGTAGATTTGAGACTCAAGAAATCACTTCCACTGATCCCGCTGGGGCGAAGCTTGGGATCCCTCGGTCCAATGTCGCCAGCTTCCCTCGATTCTGGATTGCCAGAGCGACTAGATAGGCGTCTGTGATCTGCTGATGCCCGGTAATTGATCTCTTTAGAACTCGTACCGCGTCCGTGAAGGTAATTGAGTCTGGCCAGAACTGATGGGAATCATCCCGCAGGCTCGCGCCCAAACCTTCAATCGCCTCCTGCACTGAGACGGACCGCTGAGAGAAAGCCGGGTTCGATACGATTCGCACAAACTCAGCTTGAACCATAGGACAAGTAGCCCAGCCTTTCGAGCTGTGGTGGGCAAACCAGCGCCTCACCAACGCATGTTGCCGGTGCTCCGGCCACGCCAGCGAAATCAGAACGTTAACATCTAGGAGATACACCGTCATTCCAATTCGGACTCAAGTTCTTTCACCCGTTCGCTGCTGATCTTGGGGCCACCTGGCGGAATATCGAAAACGACAAACCCGTTTACCAGGCGAGTAGGCGTGGGAGAAGCTGCGCCCCTTCGCACCAATTCTGACGCAGCCTTGCCCAACGCCAGCGACCGCGTTTCAGAGTATTCGCGAAGGATTTTCAGGGCGTCATCATCAAGGTTCAGAGTGGTGCGCATGATGATGATATGATGTCATGACTTGCGATCTGATGTCAATTGTGGCGTAGCGGCATCAGCGGCAGAATTTTAAACGATAGCCCCACAAATGCGTAACCGGATGGTTACATCTTGTACTTACCCAGGTCCTCGTCGTTCAGCCCTTCCAGATACTTCCTCAACTCCTCAGCGGTCACCCGGTCCGACATATTCGCCGCTTGCTTAGAATTCTTCAGCACGACTTCATCTACAAATATCGGACAATCCACCCGCAGAGCCAGCGCCAGCGCATCCGACGGCCGCGAGTCGATGCTCACCACTTCCCCACTGCGCTCCAGCCAGATCACTGCGTAAAACGTATCCTCACGCAGTTCCGTTACTACAACCTTATGCACCTGCGTCTCTAAACCAGTCAGCACATTCTTGATCAAGTCATGCGTCATCGGCCGCGGCGTGTTCACTTTCTCCATCTCCAGCGCAATCGCATTCGCCTCATAAACCCCGACCCAGATCGGCAGCACCGATTCCCCAGCCACATCCTTAAGAATCACAATCGGCGTATTAGTAACTGGATCCATCAAAAGAGTACGGATTGTCATCTCTACTTCCATGCTTGACCTCCTATCAGGCTGCTATTTCTTGCACGTGCGCCGCTCGCTCTTCGCTTTTTATATCACCATTTCTCCGAGAAGACTGTTGGGAAAGCTTACCGTCGTCAGCACTGGAACGTACGTCCCTGCCTTGGGAGCTGCTGACTCTGGCGCGGTGAAGTTCAGCGTTTTGTTTTGCGAGGTGCGGCCCATCCACTGCGATCTCGCTTCGTTTCTGCCTTCAACCATTACTTCAGATGTTGTTCCTATGTATTTTTTGTAGCGAGCGATTTGAATTTCCCTTTGCCTCGCCATTAGCACATCCAGTCGGCGCGCTTTCTCTTCATCTGGAATCGCGTCTTCGAGGGCCAGTGATGGTGTGTTTGGGCGTGGAGAATATTTGAACGAAAAAACGGCATCGTAGCCTACTTCGTCCAACAGCGATAAAGTTTCTGCGAAATCTTCTTCCGTCTCTCCGGGAAAGCCTACGATGATGTCGCTGGTTATGCTGATGTCGCGCTTGGCGGACTTCATCCAGGCGATGCGTTCGAGATATTGCTCGCGGGTGTAGAGGCGCTGCATCGCCTTGAGCACGCGGTTCGATCCGCTTTGCACCGGTAGGTGCACGTGGTCGCAGAGCGTGGGAACAGCATCGATGGCATCGACGATGTCGCGACCGAAGTCGCGCGGGTGCGAGGTGGTGAAGCGTACTCGGTGAATGCCGGGGACTTCGCCCACCGCGGCCAGCAACTCAGCGAATGATTTCTTCCCTGAAGAGTCTTTATACGAATTTACGTTCTGGCCGAGCAGTTGGATCTCCGTGTAGCCGAGATCGGCCATCTGGCGTGCTTCGGCGAGTACTGACTCCGAAGTGCGGCTGCGCTCTTTGCCGCGCGTGAACGGCACGACGCAATAGGCGCAGAACTTGTCGCAGCCTTCGATGATGGTGATGTATCCGCGATGGGGATTGGTGCGGGCGGTGAATTCGGTTTCGAAACACTCGTCGGTTTCGCGATCGTCGAGTCCGGTGACACGCTGCTTCCCTGCCTCGATTTGTATCAGCATCTGCGGCAGATTGCGGTACGATGCCGATCCGCACACCATCGACACGTACGGTGCGCGTTCGAAAATCTTTTCGCCTTCCTGTTGAGCCACACAGCCCAGGACGGCAAATTTCTTGCCTTGCTTTTGATATTTCTTGTAGTCGTTGAGACGGTTGAAGACTTTCTGCTCCGCTTTGTCGCGGATGGAGCAGGTGTTGTAGAGCACCAGTCCGGCCTCTTCGACCGTTTCCACCTGACGGTAGCCTTCGTTGACCAGCGTGCCGATGACTTTTTCAGAGTCATGGACGTTCATCTGGCAGCCGAAGGTTTCGAGGTAGAAGGTTTTGGGTGGGGCGGTGGACATATCCACAGTATAAACGCCCTGTCATCTTGAGGAATAACGAATAGTACTCCAAGAGAAGACTCGCGCGCACTAATAAGGTCTCAGCCCCGAGGGGCTAAAGCCCCATTATGATCTGGAAGATTGATGCGGCGCTGAAGCGCTGCTCTTCCACGGTGCTGCCGACGGCTGTGGCGGCGCGGGAAAAGCTTTCCTCTTAGGTGAACACCAAAGTCAAAGGCGTCGGACAGGAGTGGCGGCCCACGCGTACAACTTCAACACCAACAGCAAGGACAGCCCCAAGATCAACCGCAAAGTCAAAAGCGTCGGACAAGAGTGTCCGACCCACACAGGTGGTGCTACTGCCGTTCCGCCGTGTAGAACGCCTCGGTATTCGAGGGCAGGACGATCACTCCGCCAGGAGTGCACGACCTATGACGAGTTCGCCGGCGTTCCGTACTTTAATTTTTCGGAACTCTATCTCGATGGCAATAACAATCTGTTGGGTTAAATAGCTCCGGCCAAACGTCATCCAATGCGTACCAGAAGAGTCCGCCGCAACAGAGTTCGGGAAATGGCTTCTATCTGTGGACTGGGAAATACAATCTGAACCAGTCCGGTACTGGAGGCATAAACCTGAGCACCCCCTTATCTGAGGCAGGGCTTCCCCACGGTACGCCGCTGACGTTCCGGGCTACGGGGCGAAGTCCGCAATGCTCCTCTGGCGTGGCGGCGATGCGAGTTTATAGTTCGTCGGGGGTGGTCGCTTACACCACGAACCGCGCCACGCTTGACGCCAATATTTCTTTTTCGGCCCCTGGTCCGGGGACATATTCGTTTAACCCGGTGATCGTCGTCTACGACAACTGCGGCAAGGCATTCAGTATGACCGTGCCCATCATCATTGAAGGACCGGCTGCGACTCCGACTGATCCGCAAGTGGTGTCGCCGACCAATGGCAGCGCGGTCACTTCGCCGGTGCACTGGGTGGCTAGCGCGAGCGCGGCGAGTTGCAGCAAGGGCATTGCTTCGATGCGCATCTATAGCGCGCCGGGTGTGGCGGCTTACACGGTTAATGGCGGTTCGATCGACACATACCTAAGCATGGCGAATGGAACCTACAACACTGTGGTGCAAGCGTGGAACAATTGCGGGAATGTTTATAAGACGCCGCTGACTGTTACGGTGGAGTAATGGGATGCATCGCGGCCCACCCGTGAAACCGCCACGGGGCATCCAGTTCGCAGTAGCTTGGACGAAATGCGTCGGATGGGCCGGCCTCCGATTGCAATTAGTTGCACATTGACAAGGACATCACCACCAACCATAATCTTCCGCGGGTTTTAGGCATCCCTGACATTCCTCTCGTACCTAGAACCTAACTTGCTCAGACCGAAATGTCTTCTTTGCCGATGAGGCGTTTCGCACCCGCCTTCCGCCTTTCTGTTTAGAAACGGGATTGCTGTGCGCAGCGGCTGTCTTTGCTATCCGGAACCTGAGGTTCACAATTTCACGAGGAGAAATCTCAATGAGGCTCTGTATTCGTTGCGTGGTAGTTGGATTCTTGTCCCTTACTCTATCACTGACGCAACTGACCCTGGCGCAGATGCCAGTTCAAACTGCCTCAGCCCTGCCCCGATTAGTTCGCTTCGGAGGGACTGCGAAAGATCTCAACGGCACTCCCCTGACCGGCATAGTCGGCATCACCTTTGCTCTTTACTCCGAGCAGACCGGAGGTGCTCCACTCTGGCTGGAGACGCAGAACGCGACCGCCGACGGCAACGGCCATTACATGGTTTTGCTCGGATCAACCAAGCCCGAAGGCCTGCCGGCGGAGTTGTTCACTTCCGAGCAAGCCCACTGGGTCGGAGTACAAATCTCCGGCCAGGCGGCGCAGTCACGCGTGCTGCTGGTCAGCGCTCCGTATGCCTTGAAAGCCGGCGACGCGGAGACTATCGGCGGACTTCCGCCCTCGGCCTTTATGCTCGCCGCACCTGCTCTCATCAACTCCTCCGCCTCGAACGGCGCAGCTGAAATAATTTCACCGCCAACCGTCACCGATGTGACCACCACCGGCGGCACACTAAACTATCTCCCCATCTTCAGTGGAGCCGACACGATCGTAGATTCGATCGTGTTTCAGTCGGCCACGTCGCCGTTCAGGATTGGCATCAACACCGCCACTCCAGCCACCGCGCTGGACGTAAACGGCGGGGGCACCATTCGCGGCACGCTAGGCTTGCCCATCACGGGTGCGGCTACCGCTGCGGCTGGTAAGAACTCGCAGGGACTGAATCTGGTGGCGTCCTCATTCAGCAGCACCAGCGGCACGGCGCAGAGCCAGGTATTCCGCTTGCAGGCTGAGCCGGCCGCGAACGATACCGCGGCTCCGTCAGGCACGCTGAACCTGCTCTACGGACTGGGCACAGCCGCGCCCACTGAGACCGGTCTGAAGATCAGCAGCAAAGGCGTCTTCACTTTCGCCACAGGTCAGACTTTCCCGGGGACGGGCTCCGGAACCATCACCGGAGTCACGGCCGGCACCGCGCTCACTGGCGGTGGAACGGCGGGCAGCGTAACCCTCGACGTTGACACCACAAAGGTCCCACTGCTGTCAGCGGCCAACACCTTTACAGCTTCCCTGACCTTGACCAGCGGTAATCTCTCACTGGCAGCCACATCCAGCGCAAAAACCGGCGTGATCAATATCGGCGGAGTTCCCTTTCTCCATGGATTTTCCAAAGGCAGCCAGAATGTATTCGTTGGCGGCGCTGGCAACTTCACTACCACTGGGACGGCAAATGCCGCCACCGGCTTCGGCGCCTTAGCCGCCCAGGGCTCCGGCAGCCTTAACACGGCCAGCGGCTCGAGTGCGCTGCTTGCCGACACCACGGGCAGCAACAACACCGCGGCCGGAGCGGATGCGCTCTCCAGCGTCACCACAGGCAACTCCAATACCGGCGTCGGCGTTTTCGCTGGGCCCACCGTCGGCACCCTCAGCAACACCACTGCCATCGGCGCCTATGCCAAGGTTGGTCAGAGCGATTCGCTGGTACTCGGACAAACCACCGCGGGCATCCCAGGTGCTACCCACGTCAGCGTTGGAATCGGCACCGCAACACCCATCTCCACTATGGAAGTCGCCGTGTCGAATACTGGCGCCATCGGACCAACTCTCACGCTGACCAATCCGGGCGGCGACAACACCTCGAACTTCACCTATGGCGCCGCCACAATCGACTTCAACACCACCGCAATCTCTACCTCCGGAACCTACAATCCTGGTGCTCGCATCGAGGCCATCGACGATGGCGTCCACTCCACTGATATCAACTTTCTCTCCAACATTTACGGAGGAGGGAGCGGAACGCCAAACAACGGCATGCAAACCAACATGACCATCTTTGGCCTGAGTGGAACCGTATCCCTCGGCACTAATGAAGCCCAATCCCAACTGGAGGTCATCGGAAGCACCTACGAGGGCGTCTGGGCCTTTGGCGGTACCGAGGCAGATTTCGGCATGTTTCAGGGGCTGAACGGCCTTCGCGCGGGCGGCGGATCCAGTACTGGTACGGATACGGGCGGAATCGGCGCATGGCTTTTCGGCGGCGACAGCGATGCCGGGGAGACCGGGGAAGGACTGCTCGTGTGGACTGGCGAGTCCGACAGTGGCCCCATCGGTTTAGCCGCGGATTTTGAGGGGGATGTTTTCGTCGACGGCACTCTTTCCGCCAACACTAAGGAATTCAAGATCGATCATCCTCTCGACCCCGCCAATAAATACCTCGTCCACGCTTCGGTCGAATCGTCGGAGATGATGAACATCTACTCCGGCAACGTCACCACCGACGAACTCGGCCTTGCCACCGTCATCTTGCCCGACTGGTTTCAGGCTGAAAACACCGACTTCCGCTATCAACTAACAGTAATTGACGAACGTTTCGCTCAAGCCATCGTCTCGAAGCGAATCGAGAACAATCAATTCACAATCCATACCAATGCCTCGAATGTGCAAGTCTCCTGGCAGATCACAGCCGTCCGCCACGACGCCTACGCGCAAGCCCACCCCATGGTCGTCGAGCAAATTAAAGGCGACAAGGAACGCGGCTTCTATCAACATCCCGAGCTTTACGGACAGCCCAAAAACAAGCAAACTCAGTGGGGACTCAACCCCACAATGGTGCAGAGCGCGCTGGCAGAAAAGCGCAAATTAAAAGAGAACGCTCTGGCGAAAGCGAGGAAAATCAATACCAATCCCTAAATGGCGAAGGGGCGGATGGGGCATCCAGTTCGCCGAAGTGTTGTTTGGTGTTGAAGAGATAGTGCGGTTGTTTACGCACCAGACTCGCTCACTCGTAGGTGAAGGTTAAGTCGTCAAGGTAGATGGAGTAGGGCGATTGTTGATAGTTTCCGTCCATCTGGTAGTTGACGGTGATCCCGTACCAACCGTCAGTTGTACCGGGATTGTAGTATTGGTTGACCGTCCCGGTCACGCCATTCAGGGTGATGGACTGAAACAACAACTGATTATCGGAAGTGCGCTGCACCTGAATCGTCAGATGGTTCCATGAATTGCTATTCGGGTAGCAGGCAATCCCCGTGGGAACCCAGTGTTGATTGACATTGTCCCAGATATCCCATTCGTGGCCGCCGGCGATGCGGCACTCGTGGCCCCAGATGAAACCCAGATTGTCAAAGAACTGATTGATGTCAAACTCAACCGCCTGTGAAAGTGCAAGGTTGGCGCCATAGAAGTACACGTCGTAGGTGAAGTTGTGGTAAGTGGGCACCAGCGTGTGGTTGTTGTCGGGCATCCCCTGCGAAGAAAAGTCGCCGATGAGGTGATTGTTAAACAGGGCATCGGCATAAACCGTGGTTCCACTCAGGCTATATTGCGTCGAGTCCCCGCTCATCGAAGGGGAGTCAATTCCTTGAGTCATCGAATAAATGATGCCATCGCAGGAAGACGGCGAACAAGTCGCATAGCTTGGCGGGGTTAGCCCGTAGCCTTGCCATCCGCCGCTTTGCTGCAGGTTTGAGAATGTTTTGCCGGGGCTCGTCGTCACTGGGGGTGTCGTCACTGGAGCGCTGGCGACTGTTATTTGCAGGGATTGCTGCTTGGATATTTCTTTCGAATCGGAAACCAGGATGGCAAAGCTGAAATTTCCAGTTGCAGTGGGTGTCCCTGAGACGGTTCCGGTCGTAGATGCGAGAAGCAGGCCGCCAGGCAACGTGCCAGACTTGAGTGAGAAAGTGTAAGGCGCGGTGCCTCCGCTCACGCTCAACGTGGCGCTGTAGGTCGACCCGACGGTGGCGGATGGAAGCGTTGATGAAATAGTGAGGCTGGCCGGTGGAGTGGTCGTTGGGCCGGTGGGGTTAGCCGTTGCGTTGGCGGCGGCTGTAGAGATGCCTGAACAGGCGCTCGACAAGAGAAGCCCTAACAGGATGGTAATAAGAGCCGTGCATCGGAAAAGGATAGTTCGATCCGAATACTTATGTTCCGCCGAACCGGGTACGCGCCAAGACATCCTACTAAGCCTCTCGAAAGGTTTGTCAGGAAGGCCCTCCACAGGAGGGTTTCTTCAAGAATCTATCGAGAGGTTAATGAGTACCAGATAACGAAAGGCTATAGATGGGATTACGACTTGCGGGTTCGCACACTGGCGCGATCGAACAATCCGGCTTATGAGCTAAGCATGGAAGGGCTGAGATGATGCGGTTTGGCTTGCGCATTAGGCCGGTTCAGCGGGAGATCCCTTCGGCTTTGCTCAGGGCAGGCTCTTCGCTCCGCCTGAAAGACGGCTACGCCCAGGATGACAATTCCGGGGAACAGCCATTCTGCTCACGCCTCGGCGGCGGGGCGGATGCGCCAGTAGACGCAATAGCGCTGGTTGAAGAGGCGATAAAAAGGACTGAGAGTTACATCTTGCGGACGGCCTGCGCCTACGGTGCGAAAAGTTAGCGCTGCTTCTTTCTGGCTAACTGTCTTGTTCGCTGGCGCAGTGACCGGTTGAATCCATTTATCGAGGGCGGTGCGGTCGCCGGCTAGTTCAGGCACAGGGATGGCGGGAAAGCCTCCGTGCAGAAATTTGTCTTCGGAATAGATTCGCTTGGAATCTAGATTGTCGGTCCCGAGTTCGCCGGCTAGAGCCAGCGGGCCGTACATAATGGCGGCTAGCGTGGGGTCATCGGGAATGGTCTGCAAATGCAGTCGCATGGGCAGCTTTACGTCGACGCGATCACCGTTTTTCCAGGTCCGGTCAATCTTCGCATAGCTGGAGGGTTCGAGCTTTTGGTTGGGCTGGAAAGGCTTGCCATTGATCGTGACGGTCGCGGCGTCGGCCCAGTACGGAATGCGTACGTTCAACGTGAAGCGAGTGGGCGATTTTGTTTGAATGACGAGTCGAGTGCCGGCTTCTTCGGGAAAGCGAGTTTCCTGGCGGACGATGATTCCCTTCTCCCGCCAGTTCACTTCCGAGGCGAAAAATAAATTCACCCACAGCGACTGCTCGTTGTGAAAATAGAATCCCTCGCTGAGCTTCGAGAAATTTTCCAGGCCTGTGCCGCAGCAACAGAAAAATCCCTCATGCGGAATGAAGTGAACTTTCCACTGGCCGGCTTGCATTCCGAGGAAGTAAAGCGGCGAACCATCGGCCGGATTGGGCGTGGCGAGGATGTGGTTGAGAAATGCGCGCTCGTAATAATCTGCGTATTGCGGCGCGGCCTGCCAGGTGAAGAGCTGGCGGGTGAGCTTGAGCATGTTGTAGGTGTTGCAGGTTTCCTGCGAAAGGTCGGTAAGCTCAGAGGCGAGCACATCGGGCGGGGTGCGGAAATGTTCGCTGGCACTGTTGCCGCCGGTGACGTAGCTGCGGTGCAGCGCGACCTGCTGCCAGAAAAATAGCGCCGCGTCGCGGTAATGTGGGTCGCCGGTGAGTTCGAATTCGCAGGCTGCGCCGATGAATTTGGGGATCTGGGTATTGGCGTGGAGGGTGGTGAGGGTATCACGCCCCTGCGCCGCGGGATCGATGACCGCGTGTTGATCGAAGCGTTGCGCAACCACCAGATAACGGGGATTCCCGGTGACGGCGGAGAGGTTAGCGAGAACTTCGCCCATGCCGCCGAATTCGATTTGCAGGGTGCGCTGCATTTGATCTTCGGGAAGGCGGCCGGTGCGCCAGTCGGTCCAGGCGGCCATGCCTTCGAGCACCTGCAGCGCCTGCTGGTTCTGCATGTGATCGTTGACATCGAGCAAGCCAGCCATGATTTTATGGAGCGCATACCAGACGACCGCGGCGGGACGGCCCTGTTCGAGGTCGTCAAAGCTCGATTCTGGGAAGGCGGAAAGATAGCCCTTGTCGCCGAGCTGTGCCTGGCATTTTGCCAACTCCGAGACCATGGCGTCGGTCTTGGTCTTGAGGCGGACGTCGCCGGTGGAGGCATACATCTGGCTGCAGGCGGAAAGATAATGGCCGACGTAATGGCCGCGCCATCCGTTGGTGGGAGACTCGCGGTTATAGAGCGGCTCGGCCGACGACGGAAGTTTCGCGTTGACGCGAAAGTTATGCAGCAGGCGGTCAGAATCAAGAGCGAGGACATAGTTGAGAGTTTGTTCGCGCATCCGGAGCAGATCGGGATCGAGGATCGTCACGTCTTCAAGACGGAACGGGATGGCGGTGAGGGTGGGAAGTTGCGGGCTGGTGCCGGTCGGATTCAGTGGATCAAGTGTAAAGGGATCAAGCGCGAGGGCTGCATGCCCCGTGCGTGGGGTAAGCGCTCTGGCGGCGGCGTGTGTTGCGGCGAGGGCCGTGCCGCCGTATAGGACACCGCGGAGGAAATCACGTCTGATCATGGAAATATCCTACTCCCGGGAATGTCGATTTTGCTTAGTGATTTCTCATAGGCCCTATGGTTCCGGCGATGGCGCGGCTGCTGGTCGGGGGTCTTTGGTGGGGCGAGCGCGTGAATGACGAGTCCATGAGCCTAATGGCGATGTTGCACCAGTTGAGAATCCGCCCAACACGTGTTGCTGGGTCTGATATTCCCTCCCGATCGTCGGTTCCGGTACTCTGTCCTTCGATGAACGCCTCTCGTGTCAACCAGATCGCCGAGTCTGAAGAACGGGTGTCTCTGGCTGAACTCGCGCTTGTCTTCTTGAAGCTTGGCACGACAGCATTTGGTGGACCTCCTGCCCACATCGCGATGATGGAAGACGAGTTCGTTCGGAAGCGGCATTGGATTACTGAGGCTGAGTTCCTCGACCGCATCGCTGCCGCAAGCCTTATTCCCGGTCCGAGTTCGACAGAGGTCGCCATCTTCATCGGTCAGGCAAAGCGGGGATGGGTGGGACTGGTTATTGGTGGCTGCTGCTTCATCATTCCTGCGGCTGTTTTGGTAACGTTGATCGCCGCCGTCTATGCACGCTTCGGATCATTGCCGCAGGTTGAGGGTATTTTGTACGGCATAAAGCCTGCCGTTATTGCCATCATCATTCAAGCATTGTGGAGCCTTGGTCGCACCGCTCTTAAGAGCAAGCTCATTGCTGTTATTGGCGTGCTCGCAGTTGTTCTCAGCGGTTTTGGCGTTTCTCCGTTGATTGTTCTTGCGATTGCCGGGATTGCCTCCGGTGTAGCGGCATGGTTCGAAAGACGAGGAGAGCTCACTTTAGCTGCTATTCCCGTATTCGGGAGATTTGGGTTGCTACTCGGAACAGCTGTGCTGGCTGTTCCGGTCAGCCTGATTCGGCTGTTCCTCTCGTTCTTGAAAATCGGAGCCATAGTTTTCGGAAATGGATACGTGTTACTCGCTTTCCTGAGGACGGAGTTCATCGACCATCTGCATTGGCTCACGGAAAAGCAACTCATTGATGCGGTCGCTGTTGGGCAATTCACTCCCGGTCCCGTCTTCACAACCGCCACCTTCATCGGTTACTTGGTTGCCGGAATTCCCGGCGCATTGCTCGCAACTGTGGGCATATTCTTGCCGGGGTTTGCACTCGTCGCTTTAAGCGGAGGACTGCTACCGAAACTCCGGCGCTCGTCGTGGATATCAGCAGCATTGGACGGAGTAGTGGTGGGTTCTTTGGCGCTGATAGCTGTAGTGGCTTGGCAACTAGGTCGGGCAGCCATCGTGGACTGGCGTACTTTCCTTATTCTGATCGCAGGTTTGGTTGTCGTATTGCGCTTCCGAGTCAACTCAGCTTGGGTGATTGCCGGCGCAGGCACGATTGGATGGTTTCTGCACTGACTGCTGGGGCCATCAGCACGCATGCTCCTGTTGGTGCCGTTCTATACATATGAAGGAAAACAGGGAGAGCAAAGGGCACCCTCCCTGGCAAAGAATTCCAGCAATCCTGGACTCGCGAATCAGTGGAGCGTTGGTGGACGCGGCTATCGCACGGATTGTCCAGGGCCGAATCTGCGCAAAAGCTGATTGCCAACATTCGCCGGCAAACTGACTTTCGGGAGTGTGCTTGCGACGTCAGCAACCGACTGGCCTACACTTTCGTTTACGGGGGTTGCCACGAAGGCGTGGACTTCGGTCGCATGCGGCCCGGTTTGTACGACTGCCATGCCTGAGATTTGTCCGCTATCGTTGATCTGGTTGGCCATGGTTGCGTAGAGGTTGGAACTGGCGGGAAACAGCGTGTTAATGTCGATCATCACGCCGTTCTGCCAGAGGAAGGCATGGGACCAGTTACCGAGGGAGTCTATCGTGCTTCCTACCGCCTGGCCCTGGTTGTTGATGCCTTCGCCCAGGTAGGCAACATCCCCCGGCAGAGTGCCGAGGTTGGTGATTGCTTTGCCCTGCCAAATAGTGGCGTATTGTACGCCATCAGCGCCAAAGGCTACGCCAACAATCTCGCCGTGGTCGTTAATACCGAAACCGAAACTGTCGCCCGGAAAACCGAAGTCATCAAGCGGGGTGGCGGTGCCGTCTTTTTCCCACCGTACCGCGTGATTCGCTGACGTGCAGGTTCCCGAGTAGCCTGCGGCCTGGCCTTGATTGTTGATGCCGTATGCGACCCCGTCCGGATCGCGACCCACCGTAGAAAGAAGCCGAACGGTGTCTTTTTCCCACAAAACCGGCAGGTCGATCCGATTATTACGTACGGTGGTCGGGCAGGTGGAATCTACGAGGCCGTTTTCCGAATATCCTGAGGTTTGTCCCTGGTTATTGATAGCGCTGGCCTGGCTGTTATTTCCGCCCTCGAGCGGCGCGAGGCCGTGCATGCGGCCGTTTCGCCAGAGAAACGCGCGACACGTAAGTCCTGTGCCGAAGAGGCAAACGTCTTCGCCGTTCGGATCCGGGACAGCCGTTTCGGCATAACCCACAGCCTCCCCTTGCTCGTTGATCCCGCCATAGTTCGTCCAACTGTTCTTTCCTCCGAGCGTGCCGAGGTCGAAATTGATTCCGTCTATGTTCATTCCTACGCGTCCGTTTAGAAGTATGCCGGACGTGCTGTTCTCCGTCCCCGCTGCCAGGTTCCCCTCCATGATCTCAGTCCACCCGCGATTATTGAGGCCCATGGCACAACCTAAATTATGATTCGGCAGAACCCCCAAATCGGTAACTTTGTAGCTCTCTTGAGCGACTGCATTGCTGAAGCAAGCCAGAACAATCGTCGTCACCCACAGTACCCAGAAATTCCGCAAACGTCTTAGTGCGCTCATATTTTCTCCTTTTATCCTTTTAGTCCGAGTAATGTCTCCGTGCCGAGATGAGTGGCGATTCACGCCCTGTGCTCTCGGCGCGGTCCAATAGTGGAGGCCGCAGCTTCTATTCAGAGCCAGATATGCAGGCCGATGTCCATACGCGGAGCAAATCAGGCAAATGACGTGAGCTGGTTGAATTCGGGCACGACCTAACAAAAGGAGGACACGACACGGCGGATTTTTCTAAGACACGACCAAGGGACGACAACGCGTCATGCGTCGATTTATATGGGCATCGGTAGGAGCACCTTGATCGCGCTATGAGTTCTAGTAGTGGGTGTATCCATCATACCGACTAGTATGTATGATACGGCTGATTGGAATGTCTGCGAAAAGCGAATGTTACGGTGACTGGACCAGATCCCCTCGTACTGTCCGATGATTACGGCGATGATGTGGGATGCGGGCGGGGGATAGTTTGGTTAAAGGCGAGCGCGTGAATGACAGGTCGATGAGCGTAATGGCGATATTGCGTCAACTGCACATCTGCCTTGCGAAAAGGTCAATGCTGGTCCGTAGGATGAAAGTGAAATGAAAATGCGCTGTTAAGGCGTGATCTCGAACGCCGTTCCTCCGCCAAAGGCGCCGCCCTGGCGCGTCGTGCCGTAGAGATTGCCGGAGGTGTCGAAAATAAGGCCGGCAAAGGGGCTGGCGTCATTTCCAAAGCTGTACAGCACGGTCAGAGTCCAGCTTCCGTCCCCCGTCGGCTTCAACTCGAATGCTGTACCGCCGCGGTCGTGGGAAGCTGCGCCACCCGAGCTCGTCGTGCCGTAAAGATTTCCGGAGACATCGAAGATCAGGCTACCCTGGAAACGGTCCCGTCCGCGCAGTCGGTTTCTGAGCAAAACGTGTAAAGTATCTGTTCGGTCCAGCTCCCGCCCGCCGTGGGCGACAACTCGAAAACCGTCCCATAGCCCGCATTGTCGCTGCCGCCTAAAGTCGTGCCATAGAGATTACCTGCGCCATCGAAGATCAGTCCGGCGTCGGGCTCGATCCCATCTGGCCTCTCGAAGTAGAAGGCATGCAGTACCGTCTCCGTCCAGCTCCCGCCCGCTGTAGGTGTCAGTTCAAATACGGTTCCGCCACCATAAGCGCCGCCGTAGAAAGTTGTGCCGTAGAGATTTCCAGCGGTATCGAAGATCAGCCCGGCCATAGGCCCGGACCCGCCCGTGCCTTTATTGCTGAAACTATGGAGAATCTTCTCGGCGAAGCCACCAGCTGAGGTGCGCACCAGTTCGAACACTGCGCCGTTGCCAAAATATCCTCCCGCGGAAGTAGTGCCGTAGAGATTTCCGGCGGCATCGAAAGTCACGCCAGCGTACGGGGACTTCCCGTCGCTCGCATTTTTTCCAAAGCTGTGCAGAATCTTCTCGGCAAAGCCGCCGGCCTCGGTTCGCTCCAATTCGAACACCGTTCCGTAGCCGTAGGCGCCACCAGCCTGCGTGGTGCCGTAGAGATTGCCCGCGTCATCGAAGATGACGCCGGCGAAGGGATTGATCCCGTCCTTGCCGTTAAGGTTGAAGTTGTGGAGCACGGTCTCAGCCCAGCCTTCGCCCGCTTTCGGCGTCAGCTTGAACACCGTCCCGCACCCATCGTCTGCGGCACATTCGGTGCCGCCGAGAGCGGTCGTGCCATAGAGATTGCCAACGGCATCGAAGATTAGTCCGGCATCGGGCTCCAAACCGCCTACGAGCGCGTCGTTTCTGTTGAAGCTAGTCAATACCGTTTCCGTCTGGGCCGCTGCACGGCTGGCCAATGCAAACGTAGCCAATACCACAATCAGTGCGATGGAAAGTTTCTTACCTTGCATTGGAGTTCTCCTCTTGAGCTTCTACACGACGAGTGGGTTAGGTTGCAATGGGGCTTGGCTTCTTAAAGAACGCGAAATGCTGACTCAAAGAACCTGAAGCTGTTGGCTCCTCCCCGCTTGCGAGATCGTCTCTTGCGTCACTGCCTGATTACACGCATAACCTGATCAATGACTGCAAAGCTCAATGTTTATGACGATGCCCGATCTATTCCATTTTGCCAGCGGCTGGACCGACGGCGGTGGCCTGCTTGGTCTTGGGGTCAATGCCGATCAGCGCTACTCCGCCTACTCCTTCGCGGCTGACGGTAACCACGTGGCCGCGAGCTCTCAGGTCGGCCTGCACTTCTTCGGGGAGGGTCTTGGGGACAGAGAGGCTGCCAAGGTTGGCACGGTCCTGACCGAAGGAACTGATGAAATGCGTGGTTGAGAAACGCGGCGCTTTGAACGCTTCTTCGGGAGTCATGCCGAAGTCCACGGTGTTGAGGATGACCTGGATGGCGGCCTGATCCTGCTGGTCGCCTCCCGCTACTGAGATCGCCATCACGGGATCGTTGTCATGGAAAAGCAGCGTGGGGCTTAGAGTGATTCGCGGACGCTTGCCGGGTTCGATGACGTTGGGAGTATCCGGAAATGTGTTCAGGCTGCTGAGCCGGGCTCCGTGAATAATGCCGGTGCGTCCGGCCACGCCGGCCGTGCTCGACAGGCCGCTGGGAGTGGCCGCGATTACGTTCCCAAACTTATCCGTTACACACATGACGGTCGTGCCGCCATGCCAGGGTCCGGTGATGGTGGGCGGCTTGCTTGGTTTCATGTTGTAGGGGTCGCCGGGCCGGAGCTCGAGAGATGCCTTTTTCGGATCGATCAGCCGGCGCCGCATTTCGGTGTACTGATCGGAGAGCAACTGCTGCATTGGAACTTTCGTAAAGTTCGGGTCGCCGTAATATTCATCGCGATCCGCCAGCGCCAGTTTCTCCGCTTCAATCACGGCGTGGATGTAATCGGCCGAATTGAAGCCCATCTTCTTCAGGTCGAAGCCTTCCAGCAGGCGTAGCGTCTGTAGAAGATAAGGACCCTGCGTCAGCGGACCGGCTTTATAGACCGTGTAGCCGCGGTAGGTGGTTTGGAGCGGATCCACCACGGGAGTTTTGTGCGCGGCCAAATCCGCCTTGCGAAGGAAGCCGCCTTTTTCGATATACCAAGCTTCCAGGGCGTCGGCGATGTCGCCGCGATAGAAACGGTCTGAGACAGCTTGCAGTTTTTGTTCTCGCGTACCTTTCGCGGCCTTTTCGGATTCGACCAGTTTGCGAAAGGTCACGGCCATATCCGCCTGCCAGTTCACGCCGGTTTCGATCTTCTTGTTGCTGCCGGTGTCGATATACCAAGTCGGGCCGCCGGCCTCGAGAATGGCTAGCGTGGGCTGCACGACCTCCTCGAAGCTTTTGGTTCCGTAAATTTTCAGCAGGGTGACGATCGCATCGATGGTGCTGGGTACTGCGGCTGCCTTGACGTCACCATCCGGGATTCCGTGTTGCATGTACCAGGCGATGGCCTTGGGCTCGCGAGGGGCTTCGCCTTGTCCCTCGAGCAGCTTCACGTTTTTCTGGCCGGAACTGTAGACGAGAATAGGAACCTCGCCGCCCACGCAGAACGCGCCCACATAGGTGACGGACAGCGCGAGCAGAGTGGCGGCGGCTGCATCGGCGGCGTTTCCGCCCTGTTCCAGAATCTTGATGCCGGCCGCAGTGGCGGCAGGCCTGCCGGAAACAACCACGCCCTGGCTGCCGACGGCGACACTCGGTCCCCGATGGCTTACGGTCGTTTTGGTGGCCTGCGGCAGGGCGAAGGTCGCGAGTAGGAGGGGAATGGATGAGAGCGAGATGAGCTTGCGCATGAGAGGCCGAGTCCGTTGCAATGACCGGCATTCTACCAGTTCCCTGAACTCTCCAAAGCCGAGTACGCGAAGCTGCAGTAGTTAATGGACGAAATCAGCCACTAAATATTCTTCTGGAGACTGTCGTCTTTTGCACTCCATTTTCGATTTATAAGATAAGAGGGGAACTCTCGGCCTTGCAATGTGCTCCTTGCGACGCGTTGCAAGGCCGCTTGAAGTTTCCTTCCAGCGGAAACAATCTGGACGCATAGACAGAGGAACTTTATGAGGCGATTCCTTGCAGTGATTTACGGGCTGGTCGTTTATTTTTTCTTTCTGGCGACTTTTGTGTATGCAATCTTTTTTGTGGCGGGAATTGTTGTGCCGAAGGCGATCGACACAGGGCGAGTGCTGCCGGCGTGGCAGGCAGCGCTTATCGATGGGTTGTTATTGAGCGTATTCGCCATCCAGCACAGCGTGATGGCTCGCCAAGGATTCAAGCGAGTGTGGACGCGGATCATACCGTGGCGGATTGAACGCAGCACGTACGTTCTTGCGGCTACGCTGGCGCTCGCGCTGGTAATGTGGCAGTGGCGAGCGATTCCAAACCAGATCTGGGACGTGCGCGGCACCATTCTGGGTTCGGCTCTCGGCGTACTGTTCTGGGTGGGATGGGCGATCTTGCTCACCAGCACGTTCCTGATTAATCACTTTGAACTGTTCGGATTGAAACAGGTTTGGAGCCGCGTGCAAAGCCAACCGCTCGAGCGCCCTTCGCTGAAAACACCGGCTCTGTACAAGTTGGTACGCCACCCGCTTTACCTGGGATTTGTGATTGCATTCTGGTCGGCGCCGGTGATGACGGCAGGGCACCTACTGTTCTCGTTGGCAACGACGGGGTACATTCTGGTTGGAATTTTCTTCGAGGAACGCGACTTGGTCCAAGCGTTTGGCGACAGGTATTTGGAGTATCGGCGTCAGGTGCCGATGCTGATTCCGATCGGGAGGCGAGCAGCAGAAAAGCGGAGTGCGAAGACCTTCGTCCGCTAGTGGAAAGATGCCGATCCCGACATCCCCGTCCTGAAAGAAGCTGAGGCGTGGAGCTGCAGGAGGTAATGGTGCAGTTTGGCTTACGCGTTGGGCCGGTTGAGTCCGAGATCCCTTCGGCTTTGCTCTGGGCAGGCTTCCGCTCCGCTTGGGCTTTTCTTAGATAAAGCCGGGCTGCGGTAGTGGGTCAGTCTGATCAGACTGACCCACTACCCGGGCTGCGCTCAGATAGTTGGAGCTGTACCCTAGTGCGGGCCGATGATTCCGGCGATTGGGCGAGAAGCGGGCGAGGGCGCCCGCTCCACACCGGCGTGCGGCGAGGGGTTGTTTGGCTAGAGGCGAGTGCGTGAGACAGGTCAATGAGTGTAATAGGAGATGTGACGTCAACTAATGGGAGTCCAGGGGGAAACGCACCTTGCCGCTTGACATTCCCTATTCCTTGTAGACAAGCGGAGGACCGCTGACCTTATGGGCCTTAAGGGCGACCGATACCTCGACGCGGTCGCCGATCTTGACGAACGGGATGCCTTTGTTCATCCCGTAGTCTTTACGGTCGAAGGCCATTGTCCCTTGAATGCTGCCCTCGCCTGTGCCCTTGCCGGAAAGTGTAAGGTGCAGCGTCTCGGGTTTGGAGACACCTCGAATAGTAAAGGTCCCCTGCACATCAAAGGTGGTCGGAGCAGTCTGCACAACCTGGGTAGAGTGAAACGTGATGTACGGATCCTCGCTGGCGTTGAAGAAGTCTTTGCTCTTTAATTTGTTGTCTTTCATGCCGCTTCCGGTATTCACGGAGTCAGCAGAAATTTTGAGGTCAAGTACGCCTGAAGTCACGTCCGTGGACGGAAAGGTCAGCGTGGCCTCCCATTTATTAAACTTACCGTCGATGGCGACGGAAGCCTTCACAAAGAATTTAACGTCGCTTTCTTCAGGGGTGATAGTGAAAACCGGACCTTGTGCCTGGGCTAACGACGGCAATCGTGCCAACGCCAAAAGGCAGAACACTATCAAGCGCACGGAATCCCTCCTCGAAGGTAAGCGGCACAGCGATCTGGATTGCGTCTAGGCTATCACTCCCGCCCGTCAAGCCGGTAGAGCTTTGCCCATGCGAATTGTTTTTGTCGCCCCGCTTGTGATAAAGAACAGGGATGATTTTTTTGAGGGAGTGGACACACAGCTTAAGGGCAGCACTGCTGATCGCGTTGTTGGCGGGCGGGATCCTGCGCAACGCCGGCGCAGAAGATAACGGTCTCGAGCGCACGCCCGTTCTCGGCTGGAGTAGCTGGAGCTTCCTCCGCGAACATCCCACGGCAGCACTAGTGAAAGCTCAGGCGCTCGCCCTACAAAATTCCGGATTGCAGAAAATTGGGTACCAGTACGTAAACCTCGACGACTTTTGGTATCAGTGTCCGAAACCGCAAGGTCCTAACGTCGACCCTTATGGCCGCTGGATAACAGATTCGTCGAAATTCCCGGCCGAGGGAGATACCGACGGCATCAAGGTAATGGCTGACTACATCCACAGTCTCGGGATGAAATTCGGAATCTATGTTACGCCGGGTATTTCCAGGCAGGCGGTTAGCCGGAACACGCCGATTAAGGGCACATCGTACACGGCTGCCCAGATTGCGGACGCGTCTGTAAAGGAGAACAACTACAACTGCAAGGGCATGGTCCGCATTAACTATGACAAGCCGGGAGCGCAGGAGTATACGAATTCATGGGTAAATATGCTGGCGGCGTGGGGTGTCGATTACATCAAAATTGACGGCATGAAAGACAGCAACGCCGCTGACGTTAAGGCATGGTCGGATGCTATACGGCAAAGCGGGCGGCCCATGATCCTGGACGTCACGCAGGGGGACCTTACGACCGCTATTGCGCCGACAGTGATGAAGTATGCCAATCAATGGGAATTCGCGCCTGATGTTGAATGCTATCACTGCGAAAAGCACCATAGCAGCTACCCGCTGACCAGCTGGGTCGACGTTGCCAAACGCTTCAACTACGTGGCGGAGTGGCAGCCTTATGCTGGTCCAGGCGCTTTCAACGACTATGACTCCATTGAGGTAGGAAATGGCAGCAATGACGGGCTGACTCCGGACGAGCGCCAGACTCAGATCAGCCTGTGGGCGCTTGGGGCGGCACCCTTCATCCTCGGCATCGATCTTACTCACCTCGACCCGAGGGATCTGCAGAAATACCTGGAGAACTCCGCGGTCCTTGCTGTCGACCAGGATTCGATCGCCGCGAAAAGGGTGCTCAATACTGGCAACCAGCAGGTGTTCGCCAAGAAGGAACCGAACGGGGGCACGATCGTCGGTTTGTTTAACACCGGCAAGAAGGCAGAGGAAGTCTCCGTTCCGGCATCCACCGCAGGCCTCGCTGAAAACGCAAGCGGCTATTCCTTAGACGACCTGTGGACCGGCGAGACGAAGAAAGGTAGCAGCATCAGTGCTGTTGTTCCATCGCATGGGGTCGTGCTGTACCGCGTCAGGGGACTTTAAACTACGGATTGCTGACGAACCAGGTCTGGATCGCCAACTGGAATATTCTTCAAGCGCTATCTCGTTTGACTGCTGGACTAGTTCCCTTAGTACGGTCCGATGATTCCGGCGATGGCGTGGGATGCGGGCGAGGGATTTTTGGGCGAGAGGCGAGTACGTGATTGACAGGTCAGAACGATTTGCGGTTCAAGTGCGGTCTTTGCCGGATAAGCTGGCCCTAATTCTTTACCGGCACGCTGACTGTGCCAATCGCACCAGAAATCATATCGAGTACTAGCACTCGCAACGTCTCGGCCCGAGGCGCAATCACCACTTGCTTCGTTATCTTGAGTCCGTCGCGCATGGCGCGATCGTATGTGCTTTTTTCGAGATTCAGGTCCAAATCGATTTCGGCGGAGCTAACAGCACGAACGTTGGCATCAAGTTGACGGAATATTAGTTTCAAGCTGCCTCTCCTGTGCCCAGCTTCATCATCCAAGCGTATTTCGTGGGCATCGAGGTTCATCCTGAAGATAGCCTCGCCCTGCTCCGGCCCTGGTTGGACACTGGCAGTAAGGCTCAGCCCGGCGGACTCCAGAGGACACATGAATGCTTCCTCGATCACCGCGTGCAGGTCCTTCCGACCCGGAGGCCCATCGGGCATGGCAAAATAGCCATTCCTCAAACGCACTTGTAGATCAGGGCGGTTTACCTTCAGCTTAATTTCGTGGAACTCGCCGTCCCATTTCCCATGGTCGGGATAGTAGCCAAGGGTATAGGAGCTTCGCCAGTCATCTAACGCGCTGCGGACCGAGCCCTCAACATCATTGGTATTGTAAAAGGCGCGGCCGCCGGTGAGATGCGCGAGTCCACGCATGGTTTTAGTCTCCGGCATAAGGGGGCAGTCTGAGACCATGCCGAAGGGTGCTATGAGCCCACAAGGGTCCACGGGATAAACAGCCATGTCGATCTGATTGAGAATACGCGTCAGGCTACTTGAGACGGGGAAGCTATCGGACAGCCAAATCAGGTTCTTCGGTCCCGAAACCGACGCCAGGTGATTGGCGATCGCGATGATGGCTTGGGAGGTGAGTTGTATACGCCGGCCCCTATAGAAATTGCTGACACCCTCGTTGCCTTTGTCGTTATCGATAAGCGAATTCCCGGAACGGACGGGTTCCCGTGATGAGGCTGCCTGGGCCATGGAATAATGGCTTGAGTAACCATCGAGCGCGCGCAGCAATGCTGCGTGATCCTGCGTGAAGTCCTGGAGGACGTTCAGTTTGGTGCCGAGAACATAAAGAGCAACGTGGTCATCGGGGCTGAGTTGGCGAAGAACCTTGAGGACGGATTCCCTCGCGTCAGCCTGAGCGGTAAAGGGCGTGTTCAGTGCGTCAAGAAGAATGACGGTGACGCTCCCCAGCTGGCTGGTCGGCTCTTGACGGTTGGAAAACGTATTCGGCGGCAAAGGTTGTGTCGGCGCCGGTTGCACGCCGCCTTCGTAAGAAAGAACCGCGATCCTTTGCGGTCGTCCCTCGTCCAGTAATGTGAAATCCTCTTTCGTCAGGCCGGCGACAGGTTCGCCGTTCTTGCTTTGCACAATGAAGTGAACCTGCACGAGATGTGTGGTCACACGCAGGGTGGGCACCGGCTGGTCAGCCGACGGTGCGGATTGCGCACCCAGGATGTACGGGCTAAGCAGGCAAAGCAGAGCTACCAAAAGGCTGAGCGAAAACATGCTCTCGCGCGGCGACAAGAAATGCTGCCGGAATCTCCACAGCTTAATAGCGCTATACAAACGCATTTATGCATTCCTGGCGGATGCACCGCGTACAGGCAAAGCCTCTTTAAAAACCGGGATATATCCTAACTTGCCTTTCAAACACGGAATTTATCGTACCAGAACGCTAAGTCTAGCATCGACCGTGGGTCCGGGGGTCCAGCTAACTGTCGTTAACAGGCGATTACACTCACGACTTGGTCAACGATTGCAAAAGCTTGTGTTATGGCGGCAGATCTCGGCGCCTAGTACGGTCCGATGATTCCGGCGATGGTGCGTTGTGCGGGCGACCGCACGGCTTGCGCATCTTTTGTATCCAGTACATCCAGATATTTCAGGCCGGAACCGGTGTTGAAGAGAACCACTGTATCGTCTGGAGTGAAGAAGCCGCTGGCTAGCAGTTTTTGGTAGGCGACCAGGCTGGCCGCGCCTTCGGGGGCGGCGAAGATGCCTTCGACTTTTGCCCAGTGGCGAGTGGCGGCTAGAATTTCCGCGTCGGTCGCGGCAAGAGCCAGGCCTCCGCTTTGCTTGAGGATGTCGAGGATTAGGTAGTCGCCGTAAGGCTTGGGGACGCGGAGGCCGGCTGCAATGGTCGATGCGTTCGGCCACATTTCAGAGGTGGCGCGGCCTTCATCCCATGCTTTAACGATGGGCGCGCATCCTGAAGGTTGCACGCTGATCATGTTTGGACGCTCGGGGCCGATGAAGCCTAGTTGTTCGAGCTCGTCGAAGGCCTTCCACATGCCTAGCAGGCCGACTCCGCCGCCGGTGGGATAGATGATACCCTGCGGCAGCTTCCAGCCTAGTTGCTCGGCTACTTCGTAGCCCATGGTTTTTTTGCCTTCGACGCGGTAGGGCTCTTTGGTGGTGGAGACGTCGAACCATCCGTCGTTTTTCCAGGACTCGGAATCCTTCAGCTCGGCGACTTTGCGGGCGCAGTCGGAGATCAGGCCATCGACCAGCGTGACGCGGGCGCCATAGTAGTGGCACTCGATGCGATTGGCCATGGGTACGTCTTTGGGCATGAAGATGTGGGCTTCCATTCCATCGCCAGCGGCGGCGGCGTAGGCGGCTAGGGCTCCAGCAGCGTTTCCGGCGGAGGGGATGGCTAGCTTCTTCAGGCCGAAGTGGCGGGCCATGGTGACGGCGGCGGAGAGTCCGCGGGCTTTGAAGGAGCCGGTGGGATTGAGGCCTTCGTCCTTGATGAAGACGTTGGGGTGTTCGCGGCTGGGCAGCATGGGAGTGAAGCCTTCGCCGAGCGTGACGGGGGTGGCTTCTGGGAGGACGGCGTCGTAGCGCCACATGGTGGGAGCTAGCGGCAGGAGCGATGCGGGAGAGAAAATCTTTTTGATGGTGGCGAGATCGTAGCGGGCGTAGAGGATGCCGCCATCTTTGGGGCAAATGGTTTGGGGACGGTCGGCGGGATAGTGCTCGCCGCAGCGGGTGCATTCGAAGTGAGTTAGGCGCGACACGGAGAAAGTTTAGCAGGATCAGAGCAGAGATGCGGGTAGGGATCCTTCGACTCCGGTAGTGCTTCGCGTTCGCAAAGCACTACCTACGCTCAGGATGACAAGGCTGGATTGGCAGGCTGAGTCTTTGAGCGAGACGCCCATCGGCAGCCAGCGAGACGGCAGGCTGGTGCTGCTGAAAGAAAATCCTCCGCGCTACACAACCTTTGCAACTGCAATAGTCATCTACTGCACGCGCGCACGATGGAGTCTATTATGTTTTCGTCTGCGAAGAGTATTGCGGCGGTTATTCTTTTCGGTTGTACCCTGGCCTGTTTTGCTCAGAGTGCTCCGCCCCGGAGTTGGGTCTATTCCACTTATCTTGGTGGGTCGGGATCAAGCACTATCACTGCCGCAGTTCGCGACCCGGCTGGAAACATCTACGTCACCGGCACAACCACTTCGCCGGATTTCCCTACCACGGCCGGAGTCTACGAGCCCGCCTATCCCGGTCCTACGGGTGACAACGTTGTATTCGTGTCGAAGTTCTCGGCAGCGGGATCGCTGGTTTGGTCGACCTTCCTGGGGCCCGGATCCTATCAATTCGGCATGGCCAGCGGCATCCAGGTCGATGCCGACGAGAATGTCTACGTTGCCGGCATATTTCAAGGCTCCGGCTTTCCCACCACTGCCGGCCTTCCCAGCGGTGGCAGCGTATTCGTCGCCAAGCTCAACTCGACAGCCTCGCAGCTGATGTACGGTGCGACGATGGGGCCCAATTCGATCGATAGCAGCCCCCAGCTCGTGCTCGATAGTCAGGCGGCTGCATTTGTTACCGGCAGTGGCCCCGCCGGGGACTGCTGTAATGGGAAAACTGGGATCATCGGCCCGCTTGGCGGCGTTGATGATTTCTGGATCGCGAAGATCGATTCTGCCGGCACTGGTATCCCATGGTCCCTGCAGATGGGCGGCAGCGGTGAAGATGAGGCCAATGGGCTGGCCATCGACAGTGAGAATAAGTTGTATATCACCGGCTTCACCGAGTCGTCCGATTTCCCGCGTACCGCGGGAGCTTTGAATCAGCCCGGCGGCGCGAGGACTCCGATTGTTAAGCTTGATCCTTCGCGGCCTCCGTCGTCATCGTTGGTTTACTCCGCGTTGGCGGGCAATCCCGACGGCCATAACTCAAACAACTTCATTTCCGGAGAATCCATTGCCGTCGACCAGTCGGGCAACGCCTACGTTGGCAATTGGACCTACAACATCGGGTTATTCACCAGCCAATGGGCTTTCCAGACACAAGCGCCGACCGCGCCTAGTGCCTACGTGTTTGAGTTGAACCGTCCCGGCAGCCTAATGTTGAACGGAACCTACCTCGGCGGTGGAAACCTTGACTTCGTGGGACAGGTTTCGGTGGACGGCGACGGCAATACCTACGTCACGGGCTCCACAGCTTCCTGGAATTTTCCTACGACCGCCTACGGAGACCCCACACCGCTGGACAATGTCAACCAAGCCTATTACGTGAAGTTGAATCCCCAGTTCGCGGCTGTATCGTCAGTGGTGTTCGGTGCAACCGGGGAACCCGAGAATTACGATGGTTTTGCGGCAGCTCCGGACGGCACCGGAGGCCTGTGGGTGGCTGGCGATGCCGGCAATCAGTTCCCCATCACACCGGATGCATATCAGCCCGCCTACCAGGGAAATGTTGACGGATACCTGCTGCACACCGACTTTGCGGGCCTATGCCCGAGCGGCGGTGAAGGAGTGGAAATCTGTGGGATTTCCGCGGACAATACTCTTTCCGAACGTATCCACTTCACCAGTCAGGATGGCAATGTCGAGGCCGCAACCAATATCGCACTATCGATCGACGGAATGTCCGCGTATAGCCTGAACGCCGCACAGTTCGATACGTGGTTGCCGGTCGCTCCTGGCACGCATCTTGCTGCTGTCACAGTGGAGGATGCGAACGGCACGCAACATGAAGACCAACGGCAGTTCAGCGTGGCGTCTAGCGCTTGTCCGCTCAATCCGGTAAGTCCGTCGCTGACCTTGTGCAGCCCTCTAAATGCGGCCGTAGTCAAAGGTCCGCTCACGATCCAGGTGCAGGCCAACGATGCCGTCCCGCCAACCAAGTTGCAGTTGTATGTCGACGGCAATCTGCAGACGATATTGACCGGCAAAAACGGCAGCTACACTTACAGCCTGCGTCTGACGCCAGGCATTCACAGCGTGCTGGTGCAGGGGGTAGATAGCAGCGGCGAGTTCCTAGCCACGACCGCGGTGGCGCGCGTAGTGCAATAAGGGGAGACAGCTTCTATTTGCTGGTTGCCCACGCCGGTATGAATAAGATCGCTACGGTGTCACCGTAGATCGGTTGCCAATTGGGCGTTTCGAGCAGAATGTCGGCCAGGGCCGTGTCTTTGGGTACGAGTATGCTGCCTGCTGGATGCTGCTTGAGAAAATCATCCCAGCCGGGCTCGACGTGGACCATCTTCAAGTAGGACTTTAAGAACTCTTCGCCGTATAAATCGTGGCGGTCGTCGAGTACTACTTTTGTTCGGGGATAGAGGCGGTAGATTAAATATCCGCCCCAGGAATCGGGACTGAGCACTGGGCCCGGGATATCGTGGGTCTCCAGATAATTTACAGCTTCGACGGGAAAACGTTTGGCGTCGAAGTGCGCGTTCATGAGTTGCGTGGCACCTAGTTTTCCCGCGTGCGCGGCGATCCAACAGGCTAGCGCTACTGCCGCGATGGGCCAGAGATGGCCGCGCAGGCTGCGATCGATGGTTTGCATTCGCTGTAGGAAAGGTTTGGGTCTGGCGGATTTACTGCCAAGTTTTTCAACAAGTCTCTCCGTCGCGTCCGACAACCAGGGGCCTGTTACCAGAATTAGCAGCAAAGACGATACTGGAATGTTCCGCGATGCGTAGAGGCCGGAATATACCGCGAACAGCAGCAGCAGGAATTGGCTGGCGCGTACTGCTCCGGCTTCTCTTTTCTTCACGGCTAAGGCCACCAGCGTAAGCAACAGCAACCCCGCAAAGCACTTTTGCGCGACGCCGTGGAAGTTGGGGGATTGAAACTCGTCGATGTGATTCATCAGGAAGCGATTGGAAAGATATCGGTAGATGTGAACGTGGAGTTTCCAGCCGTAGGGATTTACGAATGTTGCCAGCGCGCTTAGAAGACCGATGAGGGCAAGAATTCGTGCGCGCTTCCCTTCCCGAATGCTATGGAGAACGTCGGCGAAGCGATCTCCCTTCAGGCGAATCGATTGCCACACCGCGCTGATCCAGTAGATCGCGAGAAGTACGAAGCCGACGAGAAAGCCGCCATGCAGGTTGACCCATACGACCATTAGCAGCGGCAGCAGCCATAAAGAAAGAGATGCAGAAGAATCCGCGGCGGGATCGGAGCAGCTTTCTTCCGACGAATCGAGAATCCAAAACCATGCAACGGTGAACAGCCAGCTCACTACGTGCGGGCGGGCGAGAAAGTGGATCATGGATGCTGACGCCGCCAGCATCACAAGGATTAACGCGAGGAGAAAATTTGTGTTGCGGCGCAGGAGCAAGCGAAAGCTCCACGTGAAAGTTGCGGCGATGATTACGGCGGTGAAGAGTACGATTGCATTCAGGCCCGCGGCGGTGTCGAGGCTGCCGACGAGCAGGTCGTAGAGCCACTCCCAGGCGAACCAGGGCTGGCCCGCCATGGTTGAGGAGAATGGATCGACGCGGGGAATGGCGCGGGTCGCGAGGATCAGTTGGCCGGTGCGAATGTGCCAGCCGATTCCGGCGTCGCCCAGCAAGCGTACCGATAAGGTTGTGAATACTAGCACTGCCAGCAGCGCTACGAAAATCAGATCGCTCACGGAGGGGAGCAGCCAACGTAGCCATCTGGGTTGCAAAGCTTCTCCGAAAGAACTTGTGTAGCCGATTGCCATTGGGCTGAATCTTATAGAGTAGGACGATGAACGACAAGACTACACAGCGAGCGGGACCTCGAATGGCACATCAATTGACACATCGAGTGGTCATCGTGGGAGCGGGCTTTGGCGGCCTGAACGCGGCCGAAAAGTTGGCGCGCGCGCCGGTACAGGTCACCGTGATCGATCGGAAAAATCATCATACCTTTCAACCGCTGCTCTATCAGGTGGCTACGGCCGGGCTTTCGCCGGGTGAGATTACTGCGCCCATCCGGTCGATTCTGAGCCGACATAAGAATGTCGAAGTTTTGCTGGGTGAGGTGACCGGCTTCGACTTGGCGCGTAGGGTGGTTAAGACCAGCGATCAGGAGATTGGGTATGACTCGCTCATCATCGCGGCTGGAGCGAGCCACGCTTATTTTGGGCATGATGAATGGCAGGCTCTTGCGCCGGGACTCAAGACGGTTGAAGACGCGCTTGAAATACGGCGGAGGGTCTTGTTGGCCTTCGAACTGGCCGAACGGCGGGTCTTTGCGGGCGAAGCGGCTGGTCCGCAGAATGCAGAGCCGCTGAATTTTGTGGTGGTGGGCGCGGGGCCTACGGGAGTTGAACTGGCGGGAACGCTTGCTGAAATCTGCCGCCATGCGCTGGCACACGATTTCCGGTCGATCGATCCGGCACGAACTCGAATTCATCTCATCGAAGGCGGGCCGCATGTGCTGCCGGCTTATCCGGAAGATCTTTCGCGCAGCGCGCTGAAACAATTGCAGAAGCTGGGTGTGGAAGTGATTACCTCTGCCATGGTCACTCAGATTGAGCCGGGCGTGATTTCTATGGGAGAAAAGCGGATGAATGCGGCCGTGATTTTGTGGGCTGCGGGTGTGGCCGCTTCGCCTCTCGGCAAGAAGTTGGGCGCGGCCGTGGATCGCGCTGGACGTGTGCTGGTCGAGCCGGATCTTAGCATTCCCGGACATCCGGAAGTATTTGTGATTGGAGACCTCGCTGCGCTGAAAGATGAGTCCGGCAAGTTGCTGCCTGGGGTGGCGCCGGTGGCGATTCTGGAAGGGCGCTATGTGGCGAAAGTAATTCGGAAGAGTGTGGAATCTGGCGGGGCTTCGGGCGACTCGGAGTCCGCGCCACACAGGGCTTTCCATTACTTCGACAAAGGCAGTCTGGCCACGATCGGGCGTGCGGCGGCGATCGCGCAATTTGGCAAGATTCATATTTCGGGCTTCATGGCCTGGCTGGCGTGGCTGTTCATCCACATTATGTTTCTGGTTGGCTTCCGCAATCGAGTGCTCGTGATGATTCAATGGGCTTGGTCGTATTTCACTTATGAGCGCGGGGCTCGACTGATCACCGGGAGCACGGTTCTGCCGGGATGGAGTGGGGTTGACCCGGGCGCCGACGCTGGGCGAGAAATATCTGTTGTGCGGGACAAATCGGCGTAACAATAGGATTGTGGGCGACGGGCTATTCGAGCTTCGCTCGAATGGACAGTCGAGGGCGGCTGTCCCCCCACATGAGCATATCGGCGCATGAAATTTATTTCTATTTCGCGATTTCTGTTCGGGCTGGCGGCGATTCTTGCTTTGAATTGCCCTGCTCCCGCTGAAGTTCTGAAGATTGTGGTCAACGACACGATCCAGCCGATCACCGAGGAATACATCTCGCGCGCCGTTGACGAAGCCCAGCGGCGCGGCGATCAGGCTGTATTGATTGAGATCAATACGCCGGGCGGGCTTTTCGATTCGACGCGCAACATCATCCAGAAAATTACGGGTTCGTCTGTCCCCGTCATCATCTATGTAACGCCCAGCGGAAGCCGTGCCGCGTCTGCGGGATTTTTTATTCTGGAATCGGCGGACATCGCGGCGATGGCGCCGGGAACGAACACGGGCGCGGCGCACCCCGTGAACCTGGGCGGCGGCCAGATGGATGAAGTGATGAAGCAGAAAGTTGAAAACGACGCGGCTGCGCTGATGCGTTCCGTCGTTGCCAGACGCGGCCGCAATGTGGATATCGCCGAGAGCACGGTACGCCAGTCGAAGTCGTTCACCGAGCAGGAGGCGCTGACTCAGCACTTGATCGATTACGTGGCTTCGAACGAGGACGATCTTTTCCGGCAGATCGATGGCAAAAGTTTTAAGCGCTTCAACGGACAGGAAGTCACGCTTAAACTTTCCGGCCAGCCGGTTGTCGCTTTCGGATTGACGGTGAAGGAGCGCATTCTCGGTTATTTGATGGACCCGAACATCGCTTTCATTTTTCTTGCGATCGGGGCGCTCGCGCTTTATGCGGAGTTCAATCATCCCGGCGCGGTGGTTCCTGGAACGGTGGGTGTTGTTTTTATTTTGGTTGCGGCCTTTGCGTTGAATCTGCTGCCCACGCGCTTTGCCGCACTGGTGCTGATTCTGGGGGCATTCGCGCTATTTGCGGCGGAGGCGAAGTTTGCCAGCCACGGTGTGCTCACGGTGGGCGGCATTGCGCTGCTCACGCTGGGAGGATTGCTGCTGGTCGATTCGCCGATTCCGGAGATGCGCGTTCATTTGCTCACGGCGCTTGCGGTGAGTATTCCGCTGGGATTGATTACCGCGTTCCTGATGAGCATCGCACTCAAGGCGCGGCGGAACAAACTGGTTTCAGGCGCTCAGGGTTTGATTGGTGAGACCGGCGTGGCTCAGACGCCGCTTTCTCCGCAGGGAAAAATATTTGTGCATGGCGAACTTTGGGATGCTGTGTCATCCCTCGAAGTATCGGTTGGACAGTCTGTGGTGGTGCGCCGGGTCGATGGACTTGTTCTGACGGTGGACCCGGTCGCCGCAGCACAGCCCATGACCGCATCGCCCATTTTCAAGTAAACCTTCGGCCATGCACCATTGCAAGCAATGGCCTGCCTCCGAATTCCGCTCCCATCGCTAATCCCTGCGTTACAATCCGCGTTAGCAGGGTTGCGCGCTTTGGCGTGGAGGTATCGATGGAAGTCTTTGGATTTGGATTTTTCAGCATTGCGGTGATTGTGGTCGCCCTATATGTCTTGAGCTCGATCAAGATCCTGGCGGAATATGAACGCGGAGTCATTTTCCGGCTGGGCCGCCTGCTGACTACGGCCAAGGGCCCGGGCGTGACGCTGGTTTTTGCTCCGATCGATCGCATCGTACGGGTTTCTCTGCGTCAGGAGGCGCTGGAAGTGCCGCCGCAGGACATCATTACGCGCGATAATGTCACGCTCAAGGTAAATGCCGTCATCTTTCTGCGCGTGATCGATCCCAACAAGGCTGTGGTGGAAGTTTCCAACTACGTTTATCAGACGTCGCAGTTTGCGCAGACCACTTTGCGTTCGGTACTGGGCGAACAGGAACTGGATGAACTGCTCGCCCACCGCGAAAAAATAAACCTGCGGCTGCAAAGCATTCTCGACCAGCACACTTCACCGTGGGGTGTGAAAGTCACGAACGTTGAAGTGAAGCAGGTGGACATGCCGGAATCGATGCTGCGGGCCATGGCCAAGCAGGCGGAGGCGGAGCGCGAGAAGCGGTCGAAGATTATTCATGCGGAAGGTGAGTTCTCGGCTGCGCAACGGCTGGTGGATGCCGCCCACCTGCTAGCGACTGAGCCGGTCAGCGTGCAGTTGCGTTACCTGCAGACTTTGACGGAGATTGGCGTCGAGAAAAATACCACCGTTATTTTTCCGGTGCCGGTGGACTTTTTCTCAAGCTTGCAGAAGATTCTCGGCAAGGCCGGCGACGATACGGCGCCCGCCGCGAAGTCCGCATAGTGGTGCAGTTTGGCTTGCGCGATGGGCGGTTAAGCGGGAAATTCTTCGCTACGCCTGAAAACGGCTACGCTCAGGATGACAGCGTCGTGTAGTCAAACGGCGCCACCTACCGCCAACTGTTGAGGAGTGGTTATGGCTTCATCACAGGACACTGAAATTACGTTAGGCACGGCGAAATTGCTAGGCCTGTTTTTTGGGCTGGTTATGATTTGCGCGGTTTTCTTCGCGCTGGGATACACTCTGGGGCGCAAGGCAGATGTTGGACTGGCCGCGACCAGTGCGGCGGTGCCGCTGCCCGCTACTGGAAGCGGTTCCAAGCCGGCAAACTCTTCATCGCAGCCGCCGATGACATTTTATAAAGCCGTGGAACAGCAGAATGCGAATCCGCAACTGACGCCAGCTTCAGCGGACGCGGGAACGGTTGGCGGAAACGCGAGTCAGATGTCCGCGAATCAATCGGCGTCGACTTCAGCGGGAGCGTCTGGCGCGGGATCTTCGTCGGGAAATCAGGCCCAGGCTGCGCAGAGCGGAAATGCTCCGGATGCCATGGTGGCGATTCCGGGGCCCGGTTACTTTGTGCAGGTTGCGGCTGTTAGCAAGCAGGACGACGCGGGTGCGTTGGTCGACGCGCTCAAGAAAAAAGAGTATCCCGCGTTTGTTGCGAGCGGCGCGGCGACCGATAAATTGTTTCGAGTGCAGGTCGGCCCGTTTGCTGACATCAAAGAGGCTGAAGCGATGCGCTCCCGCCTGGTGAACGACGGATATAACCCGATCCTCAAGAAGTGAAGTCTCCCCTATGAAGAGTGACCGCCTGTTGAACCGCCGTGTGATTTTCAAACTGCACGGCATGGACCCACTTGACGCTACAGTTTTGAAGCAGGATGCAACCGGTTACTGGATTCGCGGCGGCACGCTGGCCGGGAAGCTTGACGAATCCAGGTGTTCGCTACCGGAGAGCGATGTGCGGTATCTGGAGTTCTGCCAGATCGAATGGATGCGGGCTCCGCGAGGACGATGACGAGTGGGCATTCCGCATATTGACAACCATCGATTTAAGCGATATTGCTGGTGCATTTTATGACTGTTCCAATTCCCTTTCTCGACCGAGCGCTTCATGCCATTGCCGATCCTACTCGCCGCCGCATTTTAGGCGCGCTTAAGCAGCGCAGTGGGAATATCGCCGGGAAAAACAATGGTTTGTGTGCGGGCGATATTGAAGAGCGTGTGCGGCTTTCTCAGCCGACCGTCTCGCATCATATGGGAATTCTGACCAAGGCTGGATTGGTTGAGGTGGTGAAGCAGGGGCAGTGGCGGTGGTACCGGCGGAATGAGAAGGCACTGCGGCGGCTGGTTAAGAGTTTGCGGGCGGAGTTGTAAGGGCCTTCGAAAAGCAGGAATGACAAAATAAATGATGCTCTACGCGGCGCTAAAGCGCCGCTCTTCCACAGTACTGGAGGATTTGTGAGTTTTCCCGGCTCTAGCTTGCGGAGGCGGCTGCGGCTAGGGCTTTTTGCAGGAGGCGTCTGGCTTGAGAGATCAGTTCGGCTACTTCGAAAGGTTTCACAAGATAGGGCACGTTATTTTCCTGTAGAAACGCCCGTTCATCGCCTTGCTCCACGCCGTTGGAGAACGTGAACAGGATGTGCTTTTCCATCTCGGGGCAGTGCTGTTTTACCCAAAGGTAGGCTTCTTTTGCATTCCAGTCCGCAGGCATTTTGCCGCTCATGATTACGAGGTCGAAGGGCTCGGAAAGCAATCTTGTTTTTACGTCTTCGCTTCTGGTTGCGGTTACCACGCTGGCTCCGGCGCCTGCTAGCACATCGCGCTCGAATTCCAGTACGGCCTCTTCTTCTTCCACCAACAGAACCCGGCCCTGAATGGCACCTTCGCGCTTGGGCGGAACTACAGGGGCGGCTTCCACGACTGCTCCAGCCGTTGTGGCCATGGGCAGGCGCACGTCGATGACTGCGCCACCTTCGTCCGCATTGCGCGCGGTGATGTCTCCGCCGTGCTCTTTCACAATGCCATAGCAGATGCTCAGGCCGAGGCCTGTGCCTTTGCCAACGCTCTTCGTGGTATAGAAGGGATCGAAAATTCTTTTGGGGTCCTTGATGCCGGGACCATCGTCGGCAAACTGGGCGCAGGCGCAGCCGTTTTCACAGAAGACGCGGATCTTCAGCTTGCCGGCGCGGCCTGATTCCAGAACCGCGTCTACAGCGTTGTTGATGATGTTCAGAAATACCTGCTCGATCTGGTGCGGATCGGCAACGACAACCGCGGGATCGGCGGCAAAATCTTTTTCCACGTTGATGTGGTTGACCTTGAGATCGTAGTCGCGAAGGGCAAGAGTTTCATCGAGCACCTTGCGGATATCGACTTCGGAGCGCTCGGGTTTTCTCTGGCGCGCGAAGGAAAGCAAATTCTGCACCACGCGGTGTGTGCGTTGGGCCTGCTTGAACATCTTCGCTACGTAATCCTGTGCGCGTTCGTTCAGTCCTTCGCTTTCGAGCAACTGGGCATAGCCAAGAATTGCAGTGAGCGGATTGTTTAGCTCGTGAGCTACGCCGGCGATCAGTTGTCCTACGGCCGACATTTTTTCGCTTTGCAGCAGTTGTTCCTGAGTGCGGCGCAGGTCTTCGTAAGCTTTGCAGGTTTCTTCGTAGAGACGAACTTTTTCGATGGTGGTCGCCAACTGGCGGCTGATCGCCACGAGCAAGTTCTCTTCCCCGCTGGAATATTCGTATTCGCCGTGGCTGCGCAGTCCCATCATGCCGATGGGAGCATCCTTGCCCCAGAAGAGGACCCAGATCCACGAACCGTCGCTACTGGAGCGAATGAACTCAGCCACGGCTCCGGTGAGATGAGGAAGATACTCGGCGGTGATTACTTCGGCGCGCGAGCGCATCACGAGGTCGCCAAAGCCATCGGAAAAATTAATTTCTGCGGGGCGTGATTTGTCGCGGCTGCGCGGCCCCCAGGCGGCGCGGCGACGGTAAGTAGGCGCGTCGGAATCGGAAAGGTAGACAGATCCGCTTTCCGCACCGAATAGCGAAACCACCTGCCGCAGTGTCAGGTTAAGAATTTCGTCGAGGTCGAAGGACTGGGTTGCAACTACTGCCATCGCGTTCAGCGCGTTGAGTTCGCGGTTGCGACGACGCATTTCGTCTTCGGCTCGCCGCTTTTCGGTAACGTCGAGGACAAAGCCCTGGTAGCGTTCGACCTTGCCCGCGGCGTCGCGCGTCGCGAAGCTGCTCTCGGCGGCCAGCACCAGCGTTCCATTCTTTCTTCGCATCGTCACTTCAAAGTTGCGAACGTAGTTTTGCTGTTCGATATCTTTATGGAAAGCGTCACGCTGGCCAGCGTCAACGCGAATGTCCTGGTCAAGATTCAGGGCAAGCAGGTCTTCGCGGCGCTCGTAGCCAAGCATGTGCACGAAGGCATCGTTGCAATCGAGCAGGCGGCCGGTGGGCGTGGCTACATATACACCTTCCTGCACCTGCTCGAACAAAAGACGATATTTTTCTTCCGCCGACCGCCGCTCGGTGATGTCGCGGACGATGTGGATGGTTCCCTTCTGCTTGCTTCCCTGCTCCGCGTAGGACGATGTAGAAACCATGGAGAAGCCGCCGAAGCAGGGGTCGGCACCTTCAGTGATTTCTTCCTGGCCGCGAGCGCAATAGGGACAGCCGGTCCATTCGCCGAGACCGTGGGGTAATACGGATTCGCAGGTGCTGCCAATTACATCGGCGGATGATTTTTCCAACTGCTCGAGTAATATTTGGTTCGCTTTGATGATGCGGAAATCGGCGTCGTGCGCGAGGATGATGTCGTGGACCGAGTCGAAGGTGTTTCTCCACTGCCGCTGCGAGCGCAATACCTGCTCGAGCAAACGGAAGTTCTCCACGGCGATGCCTAGCTGGCGTCCGCATATTTCGAGGAAGTCGAGTTCCTCGGCAGTCAGCTTTCTCTCGTGCGGGTTACCCAGCAGGATCAGCCCGATGGGAGCCTTCTTGCCCAGCACGGGGACTATCACCAGATGAAGAAGCTTTTCCGACTTTAGCAGCTGCTCATCTTCCGGAGTGGGATCGCCCTTTTTCGGAATCTGGACTGTGCCCTGCGCCAGCGTCTGCGAGACGTTGTCAGTCAACTCGGCAATGCCCATCTCCCGCAAGAATTCTTGGGAAACACCGACGGCGTGGGTGGCTACGAGGTGTCCGCCCTCGATTAAGCGGAACCATGCGGCCTTACTTTTGGTGAGGCGCTGCAGTTCCTCGAGGGATTTGTCCATCATGCCGCCCTGCTGTTGAGCGAGCACCACGCTTTCGGTCAAGGAGCGCAGCACGGCTAATCGTTGCGATCGCGCGCGCGCTTCCTGAAATACGACCAGGAGCATGCTCAATCCCAGCAGGATGTCGGACGCGATAGAAACTCCGCCTGGGAGCTGGGCTGGGAGTTGGGCATCGAGTAGCGGCCAATTGAGATGCTGTGACAGCAGGCCCACAGTGAGCATCCAGGGCCACAACTCACCGCGGCCACGGCGCGCGTTCAGCAATGCGATCGCTGCTGTCAGCAAGACGATGCGGTAGGAAACTTCCAAAGCGACGCGCAAGGTTAAGGAATCGGGCCACAACAAGGCGCGGGCTGCGGCAAAGCCAGCCACGCTCACAGTGACCGCAGCCAGCGTTACCAGCAGGTTCTTAGAGCGGACATAAGCCAGAACGGCTCCGGCGAACAGGCCTATGGCGATTACAAAGGCCGCTTGCTCAACCGCGGGAAGATACCGCAGGGGAATGTGCATTCCAATGCCGTGCAGCCCAACCAAACGAGAACCGAATAACAGAGTCCACGCGGCGGCCCAAATTGAGAGATAGCGCTCGCGGAAGACGCACAGGACCAGCAACGAAGCTGCCAAGGTGATCAGCAGCGTCCACTCCCCGGACTTCAGCCTCGCAACTGCGGGCTGTGCGACGGTGTTCCAAAAAGACCAAAGGGAAGCGGTCATCTTAGTTAGGTTCAGGCGTTAAGTCACGTAATGCCTTGGCGCGTGCTTCAGAGGCGAACTTCGGACACGCACTTCAGGCGTGCGACTGCCTGGTTTCTGAATATCATGGTTGGGCTATATCCCGGTGCTCTTTCCGGACCTTGGTGGTTACTTTCGGCACTTCACGGCCGAAAGTAAAATCGCCGATAGTATTGCTTGGGAGAGAGATGCCCGACCGCATTCTGGTAGTAGATGACGAAGAGGCAATCCGAGAGATTGTCTGCGCCATCCTCGCCGCCGCCGGCTATGCCTGCAAGCAGGCCGGTTCCGGCATGGAGGCCCTTGCCCTGCTCAATTCCGGTGAGGTGTTCGAACTGATGCTTTCGGATCTGATGATGGCGGACCTGGATGGAATTGGCCTGCTGGAACGTACCAAGGAAAAGTTCCCTGACATGCCGGTGGTGATGGTGACCGCCGTTCACGATATTTCGGTGGCACTGGCCGCCATTCGTAATGGGGCCTACGACTATCTGCTGAAACCTTTCGAGCGCGAGCAGTTGCTCAATGCGGTGGGGCGGTCTCTGGAGAATCGCCGGCTCAAGGTGGAAAACCGCACTTATCAAACCAACCTGGAATCGCTGGTGGAAGCCCGCACCGATCAACTGCAGGCTGCCATGGCCGATCTGGAGCGCTCCTACGACACGACACTACAGGCATTGGGCGATGCGCTCGATCTTAAAGACCGCGAGACGGAAGGCCACTCCAAGCGCGTGACCGCTTTCACCATGGCGATTGCCCGCGCTATGGGTTTGCCGCGCGAGCATATCGACGTAATCGCCCGCGGTGCATTCCTCCACGACATTGGCAAAATGGCAATCCCGGATCGCATTCTGCTGAAGCCCGGAAAGCTGGATGAAGAGGAAAAGCTGATCATGCGCGAGCATTGCTATCACGGATATCAGATGCTCAAGAAGATTCCGTTCCTCGCCGAAGCTTGTGAGATTGTTTACTCGCACCAGGAGCACTTTGATGGATCCGGCTATCCCCGCGGGCTAAAAGGCACCGAAATCCCGCTGGGAGCAAGGATCTTCTCCGTTGCCGACACTCTCGATGCGATTATTTCTGATCGTCCTTATCGTCCGGCTAGATCGCTGAGTGAAGCGCGCAAGGAAATTGAGGCGTGGTCGGGACGGCAGTTTGATCCCGAGGTCGTAGAGGTATTTCTGAAGATGCCAGACGACATCTTCGAATACGTTCGCCGCGAGATCAATGGGCAGAACTATCCCCTCAATTACACTACGAACGCCAAAGGCGCTTCTTAAATAGCAGCCATCAAACCTGCAATCTTCGCGCATCGCTGCGTTCTTCTCTAATAACTTCTCAAATAAAGGCCTATTCTTCGACTTACAATTGGAGAGAATCTGGCCCGTGGCAAAGCATCTGGAGGTGGTTATGAAATCAGCGGTCGGTTTGATTGCGTTCTTCCTGATCTTTTCCGCTGCGTGTATTGCTCAGGATCATCCTGCGGTGACGGCGCTTCCGAATTCTGTTTACGTGGGCGCCGACGGAAAATTCGAATCGGCTCCCGATACAGCTGTAATTCAGTTCGACATTTCCGTGCAGGAGGATAACGCCCAGGCGGCCTACCAGCATGCATCGAAAGATGCCGAGCAGGTTCGCGAAGTGCTGCATGCCAACGGCATTGAGCCCAGGGTGGCAACGATCGGATTCTTCTCGGTTCAGCCTATGTATGACTGGAAAAATGCGAAACAAAAAGTCATTGGCTACCGGGTGACCACCGATGTGACGCTCAAATTGAAAGATATTTCGAAGATTGGCCCCATCACCCAGCAACTCGCGGATGCAAACGTGAGTGAGCGACAGACTTTGAACTACACGCTGGAGAATATTGACGAGGCCAAGAATAAAGCCGTGGAAGATGCGTACCGGCGGGCGCGAAACTCGGCGGAGACTATCGCTCGCGCGAGCGGCCGTACTTTGGGAGAGCTTTCTTATGCTTCGGTGGATACTTTCGAGAACCAGCGCATGCCCGTTCCGCGCATGGCACGCGCGATGGCTGCCACAGCTAACGCTGCGCCGGCGCCTACGGAGGAATTCACGCCGCAAAACGTAACGGTGACGGCGCATGTGAATGCGCTTTTTGATTTGAAGTAGCGCAACTTCTGAGGTTAAGAGAACCTCGCTACGCTCGGTGGACAGCCGAGGCGGCTGCCCCTACATGTGCGGTGATACTTTATGGGGTGGCTTTCGCTACCGTGATGCGGCTTGCGTCTACGGTGATCGGGCGCTGGATTTCCATCTCGATCGACGTTCCTACATCGAGCTTCACATCGGGACCGCGCTTCAGCAGCGCCCACGCGATACCGGCAGCGGCTCCTGCGCCGGCTCCCACTCGTGCTCCGTTCAGCCCGCCGGTGGCCAATCCGCCCGCGGTTGCGCCTCCTATGGTTCCGTACGTACCGTTCTTGGCGGCGTCTTCAACCTTTTTCCCGGTGTCACTGTCCTGCTGGATCGTGCCTTCCGAATCCTTTACCGATTTGTTGTCTGCTCCGGGCGTGTTCTCGACCGAGCCTGGCAGCATGACGGTGTATCCGCTGGGAAAAATTATGGAGGTAAAGTGCATCAGGATTTCGGAGCGGCCCCGGCCATGCCCGGCGCGCTCGACATGGGCGATTTTGCCCTGGATGTAAGACCCCTCCGGCACAATCACGCGGTTATCGACGACGAATGGAAATACCGTGGCCGCGTAAACTGCATCACCTTCGCGCGCATTCTTGGCGGAGATGGCCTGCTTCAGAGACAACGGGATTTTGGTTCCCGCCGGAATCGTGCAGACATTCGGGTCGGGAGCGGAAGCCGGCGCAGAGGTCGGCTGGGCTGGCTTTGTCTGAGCTGGGGGCGCGGGAGTGGAGACCGGATCTTCCGGCTTCGGCGTATTCGCCGCCTGACCAAAAGCGAATCCAGATAACAGCAAGAGAGTCCATGCAGCGCGCATGATTGACCTCCGATCGAACAATTTAGCCAGAGAATACCACGCTCTGGGCTGGGATGCTTCCCTTCCCGTTCAGGGTTATCCGCTGGGACTATTATCTGGGTGCCGTTGGGAGAATCAAAGTCCTACTTTGACCAGAATGGGTGCAGCGGGCCGTGCCGCAGAATATCGTCTACCTCTTCCACTCCGGTGAGGTCGGCATAGTTGGCCCGGGGAGGAAGGGCGAACACATACTTGCGGTTGCGTCCAAGTTCATTGGGAGAAATCGGCGCGGCGTTCACCAAGTAGTTGCCCTGCTGTACTGACTCCCACTGCGAAACTGTGAAGATCATGATGGGAATATCCTCTCGCGGATTTTCCTTGGTCCACGCTGGATGCCGGATGTAGAGCAGAGGCCCGTGCTCGATGTCGCCCTTGCGGGTATCGCTGCCTTCCCACTTCTGCGTGACGATCTTGTAGCCTTTCCAGCTTGCAGGCAGTGTGAAGCTGAAGCCGTACTTTGCGTCGCGGTATTCGACGGTTGCGGCGGAGGGCTCCGCGGGCGCTTTCTCGTCAGATTGGACGCTGGCGAGCACGGGCGAGATCGCGACCGAGAGCACCAGTAGAACGAGCATGATAAAAATGAACTTCGGAAAAAGGTACATCGAGAAAATATATTTCGGCATCGCCTTCATTCTTCTATCCGCTCCTCCTATGTTCCAACTACGGTCATTTATAGATCAAGTATTTCTGCCGCACCAACTGAAACTTCTCCAACTCCTCCTGCCAATCCTGCGCAATCCGCCGTGGATCCTGCCCCGCCACCAGGCCATCGTAAGCCGCCTGATTCACCAGCAGCTCCGCCAGGCGCTCCATCTTGTAGTCCGCCGGATAGAGTTTTTTCAATGCCGCAGCCAGCTCGATCCCCAACTCTGGAGCATCCAGCGCATTCCGCTCGGTCAGAACAATATTCACGCCCTCACATTTCTGCCCGTTATAAACCGATGCCACCGGTGTGAATGAAACCGGCACAAACCGCACGCCCGCAATCCCGCGTCCATTCAAATAAGCCGACAGTTCCCGGCTCTTAATCCAAGGCGCGCCCACCACTTCAAATGGAGTATCCGTGCCCCGCCCTACAGAAATATTCGTGTATTCAATCAAACCCACTCCGGGATACAAAGCCCCTGCGGTCACGCTCCGCAAGTTTGGCGACGGATTTACCCATGCCAGCCCGGTGGAATCGAACCAGTCCCCGCGCTGCCAACCCTCCATCGGCACCACCGTAAGCTTGGCATTGATATTCCGTTCCGCGTTGAACATCTTCGCCAGCTCACCCACAGTCATGCCATGCCGCACCGGCACAGTCCAGTAATTCGTAAACCTCTCCTGTCCCGCATCCCCTACCGGACCCTGCACGAACGATCCCGTAATCGGATCAGGCCGGTCCAGCACAATCATCTCAACCCCCGCAGCAGCAGCCGCTTCCAGGAAATACCCCAGCGTAGTCTCATAGGTAAAAAATGGCACACCCGCATCCTGAATATCGAAAACCACCGCGTCCAGCGACTTCATCACATCGGCCGCCGGACGTCGCGCCTTGTCCGTCGCTCCGTACACGCTGTATACCGGAATCCCCGTCGCGGCATCCTTAGTATTCGTGACGTTGGTCGTATCCAGCGTTCCCGTCACTCCGTGCTCCGGGCTGAAAATCGCCTCCAGCGAAACTCCCGGAGCCTGCGCCAGTACATCAATCGTTCGCCGTCCGTCCGCATCCACGCCCGTCTGGTTGGTCACCAGGCCAATCCGTTTCTTGCGGCCAGCAACTTGCAGCACATCGAAGCCATGCTCCTCGAGGACATCAATCCCGCTCTTCACGGTGCCGTTGCGCGTGCTCATGCGCCTGGCCGCGCTCTGCGCCTCGTTGTAGCCGGTGATGCTTTCCCAGCGCAGTGCCTCTTTCTCGCTGGTAGTCAGTGGAAGCGCTGCCGCCACGGCCGTCGCCACTTTCGACCGCAGGGCAATCGCATTTCCGCCCCGCGGATGCACTGCATTCGTCAACAAAATAATATAGGTCTGTGTGGTTGGATCGATCCACATCGATGTTCCGGTAAAGCCCGTATGCCCGAACCCTCCGACCGGCAGAAGATCTCCGCGGTTCGAGGAGAAGGGAGAATCGATATCCCAGCCGAAACCGCGCAGCACTGGAGCTGATGGAGGCTGCTCCGGCCGTGTCATTTTCTCAACGGACAGGGACGACAAAATTGGGGCGCCCCCGTTCAGCAGGGCTTGGGCAAATTTTGCGAGGTCGTCGGCGGTTGAAAATAATCCGGCCTGGCCCGCTACGTCGCCCATGCGTCGCGCTGTGGGATCATGCACTACTCCTCGCAGCATGTGATCGTTTTCGTCATATTGCGTGGGTGCGATCTTCGCTCGCCACGATGACGGGGGCATAAATCTTGTGTGTGTCATCTTCAGCGGCGCAAATATGTGTTGGGTTGCGTAGGCGTCTAACGACTCCCCTGAAACGCGCTCCACCAGTGCCGCCAGCACAATAAAGTTGATGTCACTGTAGGTGAACTTCGAACCCGGCGGCTCGTCCGGCGTTTCGGCGAATGCCATGTTGTACGCCGTTTCCTTTCCTTCCCATGGCGTTTTTAAATCCAGATCTGGTTCCAGCCCCGAGTAGTGCGTCAGCAATTGCCGCACCATGATGTCTTGTTTTCCATTCTGCGCAAATTCCGGCAGATACTTCGCCACCGGATCGTTCAGGCGCACCTTGCCCTGCTCCACCAACTGCATGACCGCTGGAGTGGTAGCTATGACCTTGGTCAGCGAGGCGAGGTCGAAAATGGTATCGAGAGTCATTGGTTCGCGCTGCGGCTCTAGCGCCCGCGAACCGTATGCCTTCCGGTAGATCACATGCCCGTCGTGCCCGACCACCAAGACTGCGCCCGGAATCTGGTTTTCATGAATCGCCTGGTCGATGACGGCGTCAACTGTGGCCAGGCGGGATGCGGCGACGGCATGCTTCTTCGGATCAACGGCAGCGCTGGCCGTCAAAATGGCTGCCAGAATGATGCAGCACACGGCGATGAGCGAGATTACGCCGATGGGTCCTGACCTGAAAAAGCGTGGGGCGTCCAGCGAATTTGATTCAGAAGGAATGCTTTGACTCTACACAAGGCGGGCGGGATGACTCAAGAAACTCAAGTAAGGGGGTGCCGCTTATGCCATATCATGGGTATGCTGATGGACGGACCGGACCCAACCTCGCCCGATCGAACCTTCCCTGATCAAACTGAGCTTCTCGACGCATTCGAGAGTCAAGATGATGTCCTGGCCACCGCTTTCTCGATCTTGCAAGGCGCCATAACGCAGCGGGCCTTCCCTTCTGCGTCAGTTGCGATCACTCACCGCGGACGGCTTGTCGCGAGTAAGGCTTTCGGACGATTCACATACGAACTAAATTCTCCTCCGGTCACCTCAGCCACGCTTTTCGATCTCGCCTCCCTTACCAAAGTTGTGGCTTCTACAAGCATGGCTATGCTCCTTTACGAGCGCGGATTACTCGATTTTGACGCTCCCGTGGCCGCGATCGTTTCCGAATTTATCTCGGATGCCGCGCGAGATCCTCGCCGGCATGAAGTAACTCTTCGCACGCTTCTGACACATTCTTCCGGCCTGCCGGCGTATGAAAGGTTATTTCTGAAAGCGCACACCCGTGATCAACTTCTCCACGTCGCCTTGACTACGCCGCTGGCCGACAATCCAGGAAGCCGCGCCGAGTATAGCGACATTGGCTTCATCATTCTCGGCGTCGCTCTCGAACGGCTGGCTGACGAATCGCTCGACCGCTTCTGCCAGCGCGAGGTCTTCGCGCCGCTTGCGATGACGAATGCGACTTTCAATCCGCCGTCTGAGATTCGCACACAGATTCCTCCTACGGAGGACGATCGAACTTTTCGGAAAAGAATTATTCAAGGCGAAGTGCAGGACGAAAATGCCAGCGTGCTGGGCGGGGTTGCGCCTCATGCCGGAGTTTTTTCCACCGCCGCCGACCTCGCTCGATTCGCACATTGCATGCTCAATGGCGGACGGCCGATTTTCCGCCCGGAAACGGTTAGGCTCTTCACCCGCCGCGAATCCATGCCCGTAGGCACATCTCGCGCTTTGGGATGGGATACGCCTTCGGTGCCTTCACAATCCGGAAAACATTTTTCCGAGCAGTCCTTCGGCCACCTTGGCTATACCGGAACGTCGCTGTGGATCGATCCAGCTCGCGAACTTTCGATTGTCTTATTGACGAACCGAACATGGCTGGATTGCTCGAATCAAGGTATCAAGCAGGTGCGGCCTTTATTTCATGATGCAGTTAGTGAAGCACTGAGGTGACGGATTCATACGATTCCCTCAGGCGCTAAAGGGCGGCGAATATTTCAACGACCTTACGGCACGACTGAAGTCGTGCCCTTCCCGAACGTTGCGAGTTGTTCATCGCTCGCATCCCGCGCTCTGCCCGCACGATTTAGAATGAACGGGCCGCTTTGATCCTGAAAGGTATCCTTGAAACGCAAACCAGCCACGCTTCGCCGACTGCGCACAGAACAGCTTAATCACGCCGCAGATGATCTCGACCGCAAATCGTCGCTTGAAATCGCTCGCCTTATCAACGGGGAGGACGCCAAGGTTGCTCCTACCGTAGGGCGCGTTCTGCCGCAGATCGCGCGCGCCATCGATCTGGTTGCAGCCGCGCTGCGGCGTGGCGGACGGCTCATTTATGTGGGCGCTGGAACCAGCGGACGCATCGGCGCGCTGGACGCGGTCGAGTGCCCGCCTACTTTCAATACTGATCCCCGCTCGGTCCAATTCATCATCGCTGGAGGCTTCGCGGCGCTCGCATCTCCCTCTGAGATTAGCGAGGATGATTCTCAGGAAGGCCGCGACGAAATGGCCCGGCTTAAACCTACCAAGAACGATGTGGTTCTCGGCGTCGCATCCAGCGGACGTACTCCGTTCACCGTCGCCGCGGTTGCAGAGGCGCGCCGCCGTGGTGCACGCACCATCGCTCTCACTTGCAATCCCAATTCTCCGCTTGAACGCGCGGCTCACTTTGCGATTGTTACCCAGGTCGGCCCCGAGGTGCTTGCGGGATCGTCACGCATGAAGGCCGGGACTGCTCACAAAATGGTTCTTAATATGATTTCTACGGGTGCGATGACGCGTTTAGGTTATGTGTATGGAAATCTCATGGTGAACGTCGAACCTAAGAATGAAAAGCTGTTACAGCGCTCGATTGGAATCCTTGAGCGCGCCACGGGAGCGGGACGTGAAGCGTCGCGTGCCGCGTTGGAAGCCTCCGGGCGACGCACGCCTGTGGCTCTGGTGATGTTGGCGGCCGGGGTTGGACGAGCCCAAGCCATTGCGGCGCTGAAAAAAGCCGCGGGGAATGTTCGGCGTGCGATTGATTTGGCCGGGGCGATGTAGGTCGTGCCCTTTTCGGGCGCTTAGCGCAGCGCCGAAGCGCTGCGCCACCAAAATCGAACCGCATTTGTTTGACCCTCTGGGCGCAGTCGTTTACCTTGGAAGTGCCGTTTCCGCTTCGGGTTGCGAGGGTCGCGGCGCGAGGCTTCTCCCCTTCATGGATAAAAAGCGCATTCTGGCCAGCGTGGTGGTGTTCCTCATCCTGGCCGCTCTCGTTTACCTGCAGTATCGGCATTGGCAAAGCTTTGACTGGGGCATGTTCTGGGCCCAGACTCACCGCATCAAGAAATTTCACGTTTTGCATGCGATTGCTCTCATCTATATCGGATATTTCCTGCGCGCGGTGCGGTGGAAGATTTTTCTGAAGCCGGTGCGTCCGCAGGCAAAAATGATGGATATGGTGTCCCCGACCTTGATTGGGTTTACGGGGTTGGCGCTGCTGGGGCGAGCGGGAGAATTTATTCGCCCGTATCTGATCGCGCGGCGGACGGATCTTCCTTTTTCATCGCAGTTGGCGGTGTGGGCCGTGGAACGCATCTTCGATTTGGGGGCGTTCACGGTACTGATGGTGCTGGCGATTTTTCTGCCCAGCGCGTTGCCTGCCATTCCGCATCCGGAATATTACGTGCGCTTTCGCGAAGGTGGATTTTTTCTAATCGGCGTGGTGCTGATAACGACGTTAGCCGCGATCGTAATACGGCGCAGTGGGGACGCGGTAGCGCGGTGGGTGGAGGTGCGATTCGGGCATCTCTCCGCGAACTTTGGGCACAAGCTGGCACAGAAGGTGCGCGAGTTTGGCGCGGGACTGGATACGATTCACGGGCCCGTCTCGATGCTTTGGCTGACCCTGGTTTCGGTAGGAATGTGGTACATCATCGCGCTGGCGTATCAGGAGGTCACGCATTCGTATGGCGTGGTCTCGCTGGAGATTCCGGTTTCGCAGATTCTGATTCTGATGGGAGCGAGCATGGTGGGCTCGATGCTGCAGTTGCCGGCCGTGGGCGGCGGTTCGCAGATGGCAACCATTGCGGCGCTATCCAGCGTATTCGACGTGCCGCCGGAAGTGGCGGCGAGTTGCGGGATCCTGTTGTGGCTGGTGACATTCGCCGCAGTGGTGCCGGTGGGGCTCGCCTTGGCGCATCACGAGAGATTGTCATTGCGGAAGTTGTCGGAGGAAAGCCATCAGGCGGAAGAATCGGAGATTGGTGGACCATCGGCGTGATCTGTAACTTTCTGTCTATTACGTAGGTACGTGCCGCGAGTCTAGGCGCTACTCCCCTGTTACAATTTTCTATTGCAAGAAAAGTAAAGACAGCAGCGCCCATGAAATGTCCCTTCTGTGGTTTTGCGAATGACAAGGTGGTTGACTCGCGCGAGAGCAAAGAGGCGGAATCCATCCGCCGGCGCCGCGAGTGCCTGAAGTGCGGCAAGCGCTTCACTACCTACGAACGCATCGACGAAATTCCCTACATGGTGGTGAAGAAGGACGGACGGCGGGAGAAGTTCGACCGGCAAAAAGTTCTGAACGGCCTCTTGCGTGCGTGCGAAAAGCGGCCGGTGCCAATCAGCAAGCTGGAACAGATTGTGAACGAGGCAGAATCGTTCGTGATCGAATCGCAGGAGCGCGAGCGCAAAACCAGCGAACTCGGTGAGCTCATCATGAACCGGTTGCGGCGCTATGACAAGGTTGCCTACGTGCGCTTCGCTTCCGTCTATCTGGATTTTAAAGATGTGAAGGAATTCATGAATGAGTTGAGGGATTTGGTTAAAGTGAAGGAAGCAGTTGAAGTTAAGACCAAGAAAAGCGGCACTAGAGAGAGTAGTGAATTATGAGTCACAAAGTAACGCTGATACCGGGAGATGGAATCGGGCCTGAGGTAACTCGGGCCACGGTGCGCATTCTGGAGGCGACGGGCGTTAAGTTTGATTGGGAATCATTTCAGGTTGGGGCCGATGCTTTTGAGAAGCACGGTGAATACATCCCGAAAGAAGTCATTGAATCGATCGAGCGTACGCACGTGGGGCTGAAGGGACCGGTGACAACGCCGGTGGGCGGCGGCTTTTCCAGCATCAACGTGGCGCTGCGGCAGAAATTTGAACTCTATGCGAACTTTCGCCCGATCCGGAATCTGCCGCATATAACTACGCGGTATCCGGACGTGGATCTGATCATCGTGCGCGAGAATACTGAAAGCTTGTATTCCGGGCTTGAGCACGAAGTGGTACCGGGAGTAGTGGAAAGCCTGAAGATTATTACGGAGAAGGCTTCGACCCGCATCGCTAAATTCGCCTTCGCGTATGCCCGCAAGAATCAGCGCAAGAAAATCCACGCCATTCACAAGGCGAACATCATGAAGCTGTCGGATGGATTGTTTCTGCGCTGCTGCCGCACGGTGGCCAAGGAATATCCGGAGATCACTTACGGCGAGCACATTGTGGACAACACCTGCATGCAGCTCGTCATGAATCCGTATCAGTACGACATGCTGGTGATGGAAAACCTGTACGGGGATATTATTTCGGATTTATGCGCGGCGTTTGTGGGCGGGCTGGGGTTTGTGCCCAGCGCGAACCTGGGCGACCACTGTGCCATCTTCGAAGCTGTTCATGGATCGGCGCCCGATATCGCCGGAAAGAATCTGGCGAATCCAACGGCGCTGTTGCGGTCTGCTCTGCTGATGCTGCGGCATCTGGGCGAGTTTGATGCGGCCACGCAGATTCGCAACGCATTGGAAAAGGTATACCGGCATCCCGAAAAGCTTACGAAAGATATCGGCGGTAAAGCGGGCACGTCAGAATTCGCCGACTCGGTGATTGAAGAGATGGAAAAGGCGAAAGCCGCGCCGGCTGCCGCTCACTAGAGGCCGTTTCAATTTTTTTTACAAGTCTCCGACGCGTGACTCGATTCCGCCATTGACTCTCGCTGCAGATGAGAGTAGATTCGCCCGTTCTGGGGAATCTGGGGAATGGCGCGCACAACACGGCGTGTGGGAGTAGTTCTGTTTCAGCTCGGCGGGCCCGATACGCTGGCTGCGATAGAGCCATTTCTTTTTAATCTCTTTTGCGACCCCGATATTATTGACTTCCCTTTTGCGCGCATCGGGCGCAAACCTCTTGCAAAATTGATTTCGACGACGCGGGCCCGCAAGGTGCAGCATCACTACGCGACGATTGGCGGAGGCTCGCCGATCCGGCGATTCACGGAGCGGCAGGCGCAAGCGCTGGAAGCGGAGTTGACGAGTCAGGGCCTGGATGTGCGCTGTTTTGTGGCCATGCGCTACTGGCATCCGTTTACTCATGAAGCCATTGCACAGGTTGCGGCGGCAGATTGCGATGAGGTGGTACTGCTGCCGCTGTATCCGCAGTACTCGTCGACCACCACTGGCAGCAGCCTGAACGAGTGGCGGCGGCTGTTCAGCAGCGACGTTCCTGTACACAACGTGGGCGCCTTCTATCGGCATCCGATATATTTAGATGCTGTGATCGAAAAAGTTGAGGAGGCACTGGCGCGATTCCCAGTGCCGGAGCGCGCGGAGCTTGTCTTTAGCGCGCATAGTGTGCCTATGTCCGTAATTGCCAAGGGCGATCCTTATCAACGGCAGATTGAGGAAACAGTTCGTCTGCTGATGGAGCGCGCGGGATGGCGGAATCGGCACCGGCTCTGCTACCAGAGCAAAGTGGGAGCGAGCAAGTGGCTGCAACCTTCCCTGCACCACACACTGCGTGAGCTGGCGGCTGAAAAGGCGCGTGAAGTCTGTATCGTGCCGGTGGCTTTTGTTTCCGACCACGTGGAGACGCTCGGCGAGATTAATCACGAAGCCCGCGAGGAAGCGAAGCGGCTGGGTATTACACAGTTCGAAATGAGCGCGGGCCTGAACGATTCTCAGAAGTTTATCTCGGCGCTGGGAGAGTTAGTGCTGCAAGCGCTGAGCGAAGCGGCGCACATCTACCCACAGACTCATGCAATTGGGAGGCAGTTGGCTCCAGCATTGCTGGCCGCCGCCGGAGATTAGAGACGAGTTTATAGAAACAGGAGGGCACCCATGACGGTCCCCGGCAGTGATCAACCCAACCCGAGTCCGAACCCAGAAGCGGCCAAGCCCGCGGCTTCGGGCGCAGCGGATGCCACGAAGTACGTGGGCACACCGGCGGTGGGAACTTCCAAGGCAGCGGCAGCCGCCGGGCTTTCGTCGTCGGGGCCTTCGAATACAGAGATCGATAAGCGGCGGCGGCGGCTGGTGTGGGTTTCTGTTACGGCATTCCTGACCGCGTGGTTTCTTGCCTTCTTCCGATTTTTCCTTCCCCGCACTCTTTTCGAACCCAACACAGTTTTTAAGATTGGCTATCCCTCGGAGTTCGCGCTTGGCGTCGACACCAAATTTCAGCAGAAATTCCGCATCTGGGTCGATCGCACTCCGGATCGAGTTTTTGTGATCTATGCGCGCTGCACGCACCTCGGGTGCACGCCGGACTGGAAGCCGAGCGAGAACAAGTTCAAGTGTCCGTGCCACGGCAGCGGGTATGACAGTGAGGGGATCAACTTTGAAGGACCGGCGCCGCGTCCGATGGACCGCGCTCATTTGGAGCTGGCGCCGGATGGGCAGATTATTGTGGATACGTCGCGGCTCTATCAATGGCCGAAGGGACAGCCCAGCAAGTTTAACGACCCCGGAGCATTTTTGACGGGAGTGTAGGAAGCGAGAGTGGTGGTGCAAGCAACAGCGGATTCCTCATCGGGCTTCGCCCGGTTCGGAATAACAAGCATTAGGTTCTTGGGAATCATCTATGGCTGACGAAAATAATCAGAACGGCAAGAACGGCAAAGTGGGGTTGGTCGATCGCGTTAAAGAAGATATTCAGGCGATGAAGGTCGACATCCCTGCCAAGGCGAAAGAACAGATCGAGGGCCTCAAGGATCCGACCAAGACTCAGGTCTACACCTCAATCTTCCGTCACAAGCATGACGACACGCCGCGCAACCGGGCGCTAGGCGTACTTTCAAACGTCTTCTTGCATTTGCATCCGGCGAAGATTAATCGCGATGCGGTGCGGTACAGCTACACCTGGGGTATGGGCGGGATTACGTTTTTTCTGTTCATCATCCTCACTTACACCGGCGTGCTTTTGATGTTTTACTACCACCCCAGCAAGGTGCAGGCTTTTCGCGACGTGCTTTATCTGGAGCACGACGTGCCCTTCGGAAAGATTCTGCGCAACATGCACCGCTGGGCCGCTCACCTGATGGTGATTGGCGTGTGGCTGCACATGTTCCGTGTTTTTCTGACGGGCTCGTATAAGAAGCCGCGCGAGTTTAACTGGAATATCGGCGTGCTGCTGCTGGTGTTTACTCTGTTGCTTTCGTTCACCGGTTATCTGCTGCCTGACGATCAACTCGGGTTCTGGGCCGTCACCGTGGGCACGAATATGGCGCGAGCTACGCCGCTGCTCGGGCATGAAGGACCGTTCGGATCGATGTTGGGCATGACTCCATATAACGATGTGCGCTTCGGATTACTCGGCGGATCGATTGTGGATGCGAATGCGTTGCTGCGGTCTTATATCTGGCACTGCATTGGCATTCCGATTGTGGCTTCCGTATTGATGATCGTGCATTTCTGGCGCGTGCGGAAGGATGGCGGGATTTCGGGTCCAGCGCCGGTAATGCTGGAGGCTGAGGCGGATAAGCCGCGTAGAGGGCCGAAGGCAGCGGGAGAGTAACAAGCTGGAAGTTTAAGAGGATTCACGTGGGGACAGTCGCCCTCGGCTGTCTGCCGAGCGAAGCTCGGCCGCCTTTAGCTGGCGCCAGCAACAACCCGTCGAGCTGCGCTCGACACGGACGGCCGAGGGCGGCCGTCCCACAAAGTTCTTGGAGAACTTATGGACTGGCGACAACTTTGGGAAATTTGTTCGGCTCCGGACAATGTGCCGATCGTAGGCTTGATCCCCTTGCTCGGCTTCTACATTTATTTGGCTTGGAAGCAGGCGCACGCGAACGATGTGCTGATCGAGCAACTGGAGGGTGACGCCGCTCTCGCCAAGACCCATCACCGCAAGACCTGGCCGTTCAAAGCGGGCTGGCAGAAGGAAGTTCACGTCTGGCCGTTCTTGCTGCGCATTGAATTTCTCGCTGCCATTATTGTCACGATCATTTTGATGGTGTGGTCGATCACGCTGAACGCGCCGCTCGAAGAGCCGGCCAATCCTAACTTGACGATGAATCCCGCCAAGGCTCCGTGGTACTTCCTCGGGCTGCAGGAGATGCTCGTCTATTTTGATCCCTGGATCGCCGGCGTGGTCATGCCGACCATGATCATTATCGGCCTGATGGTCATCCCTTATGTGGATACGAACCCGCTGGGCAGCGGGTATTACACGATCAAGCAAAGGAAGTTTGCGCTGGGCACCTTCATGTTTGGCTTCGTCATTCTTTGGGTTGCGATGATCATCATTGGGACGTTTATTCGAGGCCCTGGATGGCAGTGGTTTTGGCCGGGGCAAACCTGGGATCATAACCGGCTGATCTATGAAGTAAACCGTGATTTGCCGGATATTTTTGGCATAACTTCGAACATGGCGAAGGCGGTCTTCGGAGCGGTGGTAGTGGGTGGCTATTACCTGCTCGGCGGATTTGTCGTTTACTCGCTCTTCCGGCGATACATGGCGAAAGACTTCAAGCGGATGAGCCTGCTGCAATTTGGGCTCACACAGTTTCTTTTGCTGACCATGGTGGCGCTGCCCTTGAAGATGGGGCTGCGGCTGCTGTGGCACATCAAGTACGTGTGGATTACGCCCTGGTTCAATGTGTAAAAGCGTCGGTGGTCGTTGGTCTTTGGTCGATGGCCAAACCAACCACTCCCGATCAGGAACGATTAATCGCAAACCACTAACGACCAACGACTAACGACGCAGTTCCGGAGGAAGCGGTGCCTGAACAACCCAACCTCGAGCAGGACCCGATCACAAGCAAGTCGTACGCCGCGTATTACCTGGTCGCGATGGTGATTCTAATGGCGACGTTGTTCTGGGCCTTGTGGGATGAGGCGTGGGTACAGCGCCCGTGGAAAGCTTTCCAGGAGCAGTGGAAAGATCGCTACAGCGCATTTCTCAATACCGCGAGATCGAAAGCGGCTACGTCAGAGAAGGATGTTGAGCAGAATCCGGATTACGCCGCGCTTAAACAGGTTTACGACAAAACTTATCAGGACTCGAAGGCACAGGCTGCGGATGCACGCGCGGCAGTCGATGAAGTGACGACGCGCCTGTTGGCCGTGCAAAGCGTATTCACCGACCGGCGCGCTTACGTGAATGCGCTTAGTTATGAGATTGAGACCAGTAGCGGATCATCAAAGGCCAGCAAACAAAAAGAGCTGGCTGAATATAAGAAGGAGAAGGCAACAGTCAAGTTTCCCGACGGGAGCAAGAAACAGTTCGACTTCCCGCAACTGGAGGAAACTTATAACGAGATCCGCGACGAGCGTACGAAGAAAAGCCTGGAGCTGGGCGATGTTTTGAAGCCGGTTACCGCGGCCAAGGCGAAGATGGATGAATACATCTCTGACCACATGGTCGACCTGACGCCGCAGCAGATCGACGGGCTGAAAAAGAAGGCGGCCGATTGGGATCCGAAGATCGTGCAGATCAATGTGGCTGAGGCCAATATTGTGGACCGGTGCGAGTCCTGCCACATGAATGCGCGCGAGCCGCTGAAGATCACCCAGGCGTCGATGACGGCGAAGGGCGAGAAGAAACCGGACGAGTATGCCGATGCATTCGTAAGCCATACCGAGCCCGAGTTGTTGAAGATTCACGATCCGGATAAGTTTGGCTGCTCACCCTGTCATCAGGGAAATGGCCGCGCGACCACGAGCATCGAGAAGGCGCACGGAAACTACGAACACTGGCTGTGGCCGCTATTTCCTAAAGAAAATGCGCAAGCCGGATGCCAGAATTGCCATGCTGCCGACATGGTGCTGGTGAGCGGCGATGAGCAATGGCAAACCATCAACAACGGCAAAGACCTCTACCGCCAGCGCGGTTGCATGGGCTGCCATCGGTATGAAGGTTATGACAAAGAGCCGGAAGATCTGAACTCGATCGGCCAGCAGATCAAGCAGATCGAAACTCAGAAGAAAGACAACTTCAAGCAAACCGCATACCTGATGAAAGAGGCGGACGCGGCGCAATCGAATGAAGAAGCGAACAAGCTGAATACCGAGGCCGTCGACCTGAGAGTAGCGAACAGCAAGCTGGACGGGCGTTTGCAGCAGCTCGATTATCAATCGCACAGCCTGATGCAGGACATGAAGAAAGTCGGGCCGAATCTGAAAGACGTGCGGTTGAAGCTGAACAAGAATTGGATTCCGGTGTGGCTGAAGAAGCCTTCGGATTTCCGTCCCACCACCAAGATGCCGAACTTCCGCCTCACGGATCATCAGATTCAGGCGATTTCGGCATACATCTGGCAATCGGGATTTAAGGACGAACTTCCGAAGCACAAGCCCGGAAATGCCGCGCATGGAAAAGAATTATTCGAGACGCGTGGATGCCTGGCCTGCCACTCGATTGGCGAAGGCGACCAGATGCAAGGCGGAGTATTTGCGGCGAACCTTTCACGTGTCGGCGAAAAGGCGAATTACGATTATCTCGTCCGCTGGATTCACAATGCGCGCGAGCGCACGCGGCCTTACTGCCCATACGAAAAGAAAGATATTGGTCCCGAGGATTATGCGAAGAAGGGACTTCCCTACCAGTTCGATCTCGAACACAGCCAGTGTCCGAACGATGGCCACGAGCTGCAAGTGCAGAATATGACGGTGATGCCGAGCCTGCGGCTTACTCCAGAGGACGCGGAGGACATTGCAACCTACCTGATGACGCAAAAGAAGCAGGAGCCGTCGTCGTATGCGGATGCCTCGTTCATGGATGATCCGGCGTTGAAGGACGAGGGCAAGAAGTGGGTGCGGCACTTTGGCTGCTCCGGCTGCCATGAGATTGCGGGCATGGAGGACGAAGGACGCATCGGCACTGAACTCACCTACGAAGGCAGCAAGCCGATCGAGCGTCTCGACTTCGCGCTATTTACAACGGTCGCGGAGCGCGGCGGCGACAACGCCGAACCGATCACCGACAAGGAAGATCTGGCGCGCTTGCCCGACGGTCCTGCAAAGGCTCCCTGGTACGACCAGAAGGGATTTTTCGAGCACAAGCTGGCCGAGCCCAACGTTTACGATAAGGGCAAGATCAAGGGAGAACTCGATGCTTCCCGCATGCCCAACCTGCACCTGACCAAGGAACAGGTGCTCGATCTCACAACTTTCCTGATGGGAAGCGAGGAGACTTCCCTGCCCGCAAGTTATCAATACAAGCCGGGCGATGCGCGGCACGACATTCAGGAGGGCTGGTGGGTCATCAAGAAATATAACTGCATGGGCTGCCACCAGTTCATCCCCGGCCAGCAGACGATCCTGATGGGATTGACGCAGTATCAGGATATTCAGGAGCAGTTGCCGCCGAAACTTCTCACCGAGGGCGCGCGCGTGGATCCGGAATGGCTGCGCAAATTCCTTTCGAATCCGGCGTTGAGCACGACAGATACGAATCGCAACGGCGTGCGGCCCTATTTGAAAGTGCGCATGCCGACCTTCTCGTTTTCCGATAACGAACTGCGCAAGCTGGTGCGCTTCTTCCAGGCGCTGTCACAACAGCCGATCCCGTATATTCCGGAAGGGGTTCCGACGCTGACCGCGAAGGAAAACGACATGGCGCGCAGTCTGTTTTCGAGCACGGCGGCGCCTTGCCTTAAGTGCCATGCTACCGGCGATCCCGCCCACGACAAGATTGCAACCGCTCCCAACTTCCTGCTCGCGAAGGAGCGACTGAAGCCGGACTGGGTCGAGCGCTGGATTACCGATCCACAGGCCGTGAGTCCCGGGACATCGATGCCATCGGGATTGTTCAAGCAACAGGAGAACCAGTGGGTGTTTGCCGGACCGACTCCGCCGTCCTTCCAGGGTTACGCGGGAGATCACCGCAAACTGCTGACGGATTATATTTTCCAACTAACGCCCGAAGAGCAGCGGCGCGTGGCATCGGCGATGCCGCACGCAGCGGTCGTCAAACCTCCGACTGGGCGCAAACATGCCGCGGTGGTGGATTCACGTCCAACAGCAAGCGGTGGTTCGCGGTAGAATGGCGGGTTCGGCAAGTGTTGGATAAGTCCGCATCTTTTCTGAAAAGCGATGTAAGCATCAACTTCTAAGGAGAAAGCGACATTATGAATAAGAAAACAGGTTGGAGGATGACGACAGTCAGCGTGCTTGCGTTGTGTTTGTTGCTGGTCGCATCCGCGTGCAACAAGAAAGAGGAGCAGCCCTCCGGCCCCGCTGCGGAACAGCCCGCGGCAGCGCCGGCGGCAACTCCCATCGATCCGGCAACGGTTGCCACGGTGAGCGGCACCGTTAAGTTCGACGGCGCGGCTCCCAAGGCGACGAAGATCGATATGAGCCAGGACCCGGCCTGCAAGGGCGTAAATGAGGTGGAGAACGTTGCGGTCGACGGCGGCAATCTCGCCAACGTGTTCGTGTACGTGAAAGA